>OCPV01001807.1_pt1 | contig 10749 bp, 9 predicted proteins | sample 1538511 | NCBI WGS metagenome assembly OCPV01 (sample SAMN04571704, study PRJEB22368) | human gut metagenome | biome: human gut; material: stool | host: Homo sapiens | place: Luxembourg | collected 2012-08-30 | reverse complement strand
CCCCGCCGCTCGCCGTGTATGTTTGTTCCGGGATATCCTGCAGAGACGGGAGTCCCGACCGGTAGACCCCGATGCCTGCGGCGATCAGCAGCAGAGCGGCGGCCGTCCCGTATCCGAGACGTCTTCCCAGGCTGCGTTTCGGACGGATTTCCAGTTCCGGATGGGCGTTCGCATGGAGCTGCATCCGTCGTTGCATCTGCTGCCACGACGGTACGGACTGTGCAGGCGTATAATCCTGCAATCTCTTTTTCAAGGCGTCTTCCAGCGAATCGCTCTTCATGGTTTTATATAATCTCTTCTTTCTGAAGTAATCTCTGTAAAAAAACTTTGGCCCTTAAATATTGCGACCGGGATGTTCCCTCGCTGATGTTCAGCATGGCGGCGATCTCTTTGTGCGAATATCCTTCGATGGCAAAGAGGTTCAGCACGGCCCGGTAGCCGTCCGGGAGCTTGGCGATGCAGCGCAGCAGTTCCGCTTCGGTCATCTGTTCCACGGCGGTTGCTTCGGCGCTGCCGAATTGCCCGGCCGTCTCTATTTCAGCCGCGTGGCCGACGATATCGGTTTTACGCAGATATCCCAACGCCGTATTGACGAATATGCGGCGGAGCCATCCTTCGAACGAGCCTTCCCCGCGGAAACTGCTTATCTTCGAAAAGACCGTGATAAAGCCGTCGTGCATTAGATCCTGTGCGATCTCTTTGTTGCAGGCATAACGCAAGCATACACCGTACATTTTGGGTGCATACTTTTCATACAGTTCCTGCTGTGCTCGCGGATCATTCTTACAACAGCGTTTTATCAGCTCTTTCTCGGTCACCAAATTGCAGGCTAATACTCCGATCTTTCAAATAGATGCGCAGTGGTTCGGTTTTGTTGCATCAATAACGGTTTTTTCCCGGAAATATTTTCAGCCCGGACGTATTTAATGTTCCTGTCGAGTGCAAATTTAATGAAATTTGTTCGTTTTAAAAAATAACGTCATCTTTGTCGAAACATCCATTCCAAAATACATGATTGTTCAAGCTTCCGCAGCGCTCTCCGCAGACGGTTATACGGACGATACTTCGCCCGGACGCCTGGTGCTTTCGCATCCGGCCGACTGGCAAGAGGTGTATCGTTTACGAGCCGGTTGTGATGCCGTTATGGTCGGGGCGGAGACCGTCCGCCGCGACGATCCTTCGTTGCTGTTGAAAGATCCTTCCCTGCGGCATCGGCGGGTGTCGCTCGGGATGAGTCCCGATCCGGTGAAGGTGACCGTTACCCGCAGCGGAGATCTGGATTCGGAATCCCGTTTTTTCTCAACGGGGGCGGGCGATAAAGTCGTAATCGCCGCGGGGGACGCGCCGGGCGAAAAACTGGAACGGCTCGGACGGGTCGCGACGGTCGTTCGGGTCGGGGTTCCCGTGACTGCGGAGGAAATTGTCGGCGTTTTGGAAACGATGGGGATTCGTTCCCTTTTTCTGGAAGGCGGAAGCCGGCTGATGACGCTGTTTTTGACCGGGAACCGGGTCGATCTGCTGCGGATCGCCGTGGCGCCGTTTTTCGTCGGGGAGTCCGGCGCGCCCCGTTTCGTGCGGGCCGGCGCGTTTCCGTTCGGCAAGGATCGCCGCATGGAGGTGTTGCAGGTTAGGCAGGTCGGCGATATGAGCGTGACGGACTATTCGCTGAGTCGGCGGGGAACCGATTATTTCCGGCTGCGGCAGGCCGTCGCTCTGGCGTTTGACTGTCCCCGTTCGGATTCGGCTTATTCGGTCGGCGCGGTGGCTGTGACCGCCGCCGGGCAGGTATTTACCGGATACAGCCGCGAAACGGCCGCCGATAACCATGCGGAGGAAGAGGCCATTCTGAAAGCCGAAAAGGCCGGCGTTTCCCTGAAAGGCGGCGTGATGTACAGTTCGATGGAGCCGTGTTCCACCCGAAAGTCGAAACCGCTGTCATGCAGCGCATTGATTACGGCTCATAAGATGGCGCGGGTCGTGTTCGCCGTCCATGAGCCCGATCATTTCGTACAGTGCCGCGGCGCCGCGGTGTTGGAGGAAGCGGGGATCGAAGTCTCCGTGATCGGGGGTCTGGCGGCGGAAGCGATGCTGGCCAACGCGCATATCCGGTTATAACGTCCTTGCAGATAAGAATAAAGCGGCCCGGTCTCATGTCGAGACCGGGCCGCTCTGATACGTTGGGAAACCGGGATTATTGTTCCATATCGGCCGAGTAACGAGCGACATATCCCTCCTTGGTGACGCCTTCGATGTTGATCCGATACGATTCGGGATCGTCCGAGGTGTAGAACAGCACCGAAGCCTTGCCCGTTCCGTCGAATCGAAGCGAGGGATTCCAGTAGATCGTCGTACGCAGGTCGGGGCTGGATGCGGCCTTTTGTTCCGGCGTTTCATAGACCGGATTGTAGAAATCGGCGATCGTGCGGCAGCCGAGCGGTTTGATGAACGCTACGCCCGGAGCCGGCAGGTCGGCGATGGGTTCCGATCCGTCTTTACGCATGATACTGATAACGCCTCCTGCGCCCTTGATCCCGAAAAACGATGCGCTTCCCCCTTTGATAATGCTGATCGAACTCACTTCGTTCATGTATATCCGCGTCAATACGTCGTTATCGTAGTAGGGTACTTCGTCGATTAGGATCAGCGGTTCTATATCGCTTCCCCGGATGCTCAGTTTGGCTTCCGACAGTTTCCGAATACCGGGCACGGTACTTAGATAGTCCGTCACCAGGCGGCTCTGCATGTTTACGGGCACTTGGTCGCTGGTAATTGTCTTTTCGGCCATCGTTGCGTAGAAATTCCGTTGCTTTTGCTTCGCTTCCACGATTACCTCTTTCAACTGAATGACCCGCATCCCGCCGCTGTTGTAATATTTGTCGCGGACGTTGGCCAGGTACTTGCCGATGCCGGCCAGGTTGTCTTTGCCGTATGGGAAAGGCATACTGTCGGCCTCGGGGAACGTTTCGGGATCGACAAGGATATCCACGCCCGATCCCCCTTTACGGGTGGTCGCCTGCAGGATCAGCGATACGGTGTCGCTGAACTGGATGCTGTCGATCAGGAAACGTCCGTTCTCGTCGGCCCGTTTCATCATAAAACAGTCGGGCGAATAGGCGACGATCGAGGCGTCGGAGGCTCCCTTGCCGAACGCATTTTTCACCTGTCCGGATACGGCCTGTCCGGCTTCGATAAAGTATTTCGCTTCGAATTGCGGTGTCTGGGTCAGGTTTTCGATCCGGAACCTCCGCCAGCCGTGGGTCAGCATGACCAGATCCAGGTGGCGTTGGACGGCGGGCGTGTACGGGCCGTTGAAATAGTAGCCGGGGTTTTCGATGTACCCTTTCAGGTCGGAGGTCAGCAGGATATTCGACAGGATGTTGTCCCCGAGCGAATCCGGATAGACGGTATGATTGTCGGTGATGCTCATCGAGAATTCTCCTTCGGCGGGTTGTCCGCCCAGATCGGCCAGCGAAATTTCCATCCGTACCGGTTCCCGTTTGCCGTATTTCGGCTTGTCGGTCGCGACGTTCCATTCCACGGCGTCCGGATGGCGGACGAACAGCAGCCTCTCGCTGATCGGCGTTCCGCTTTCGTCCGCCAGCAGGAAATGGACGATTCCGTCCGGGAAGGCGTCCCCGCTCAGCTTGCCGGACGTTTTTTCCGCGCTCAGCGGGAGCATCAGCCGGATGTCTCCGCGCAGGTGCGCGATCAGGAACAGGGAGTCCGGCCAAACGGCTTCGGCAGCCTTCTGCACATTGTAAAAGATAGCCCCGTTGCGGAAAGCCATTTGGAGTCCCATTCCGTCGCTACGTACTTCGGGCAGCGGAAAACGTTTGACGATGCCTTTCTCCGACCGGGTTTCGGCGGTGTATCGCTGCCCGGCTTCCGGAGTCAGCATCAGCGTACCCATGCCGTCGTGTTCGGTGGCGAACGACGTTAGCGTGTCGCCCTGGGCGTTCGTTACGAAACCGGTTACCGGTAGGGAGAATCCAGTCGCGGCCTGCGCTTTGAAAGCTACGTGCTGGGTTATGCCGTTCAGCAGACTGCCCCCTTCGGGGAAAAACGATACGGCGTATTCGTTTTCCGGAGCATTGTTGATGTTGAACGTATTCGAATAATCCAGCGTTTCGTCTTCGAATTTGACGGCGATGCGCATGTTGCCCGGCGAGAGTTTCAGGTTTTGAACGGTCAGGACTCCCTTGTCGTCGGTCGTTTGCTGCCCCGTTACGGTTTTCAGGTCTTTGCCCGATACGTCGTACGATACTTTGATTCCGGAATGCACGCCGCCCGCAGCGTTGAAAAAGCGGATACGCAGGGTGCCTCCGTTGTCCGGCGCCGGGCGTTCGGTCACTTCCGAAAGGATATCGGTGACGATGGAATTGCCGATTTGCAGGCCGTGTCGGTAGAAAAATGCCGGATCGGTATTCTGCATCCAACTGGTGTATCCCCTCAGGTAATACTCTCCGGCCGGCAGGTCGGCCGGCAGCGGGATGCTTCCCCGGAATCCCAGCGAGTCGCGCCTGAATTTGAACCGTTGCAGCACCGAATCGCCGCGGTCGGTCAGTTCCACGTATATGTAGTTGCTCGGGCTGTTGTCCATGTGCGTGATGGCGTTCAGCAGGTATCCCCGGAACCATATCTCTTCTCCCGCTCCGTAGTAGGGCTTGTCCAGGTGGAGATACAGTTTTTCCTGCGGGGTTTTCCCGATGGTCTGGAAATAGTTGATTACCGAACCGCCGAAATCGGGCTCCGGGGCCAAAGCCGAAAAGGAGCCGAAAAGCAGGATAACAAACACGGCGAGGAGTGTCGTCCCGGAAACGCGTAGTCTCATACGAATAAGTTTTAGGTTTAGGTGTATTCGACAATATGCGGCATGATTGGTGCCGCACATCGTTACTAATAATAAAATTAAATCTTTTTAGCGTATAATCCAAGCGTTACGATCGAAAATGTCGGCTGAGAGAGAATTTTCGGTTGGAATTTTCAAAATAGTTTTGGATATTTGCAGTCCGAACAAATGAATGTTCATTCATTATTTAACGAGGACGGAAAGGAATGGCCAAGAAAATGGATATGACCAAACTGGATCGGATCCGGGAGGCTTCCGTGGAGATCATCAGCGAACACGGGATTCTGAACAGTTCCGTGGCGTCGATCGCCGAACGGGCCGGCGTTTCGGTGGGTTATCTGTACCGTCATTATCCGGGGAAGGTCGATCTGATCAACGACCTGCTCGAAGATGCGCTCAGGACGATCACCGACCGGATCTATGCGTTGGCCGACGAGACGAACGACATCCGGAAAATCGTGCGCGGGATCGTGGAGTTCATCATCGAGAGCGCTGCGACTAACCGCCCGAAACATAAGTTTCTGATCATGCTGCTGAACGACTTTTCGGTGGAGATCAATCCGGATATCCGGGAACGGATCCGGAGCATCGGGGATACGCTGATTGCGGTGGGGCGAAAAAATAATGTTTTGCGTGACGATACATCCGTTGAAGATTTGTATATTGCATTGGTCGGAATCCCCATGCAGTACCTTGCTTCGCGGTATAAGTTCGGTTTCGGGGACGAGACCGGCGATCAGCGGAGACTGATCGAAAAGATAACGGCTATATCATTGAGTGCCATTCAATAACAGTCAAGGAGTATGAGGAATTTTTGGATAGCGGTTAGTATTGCTACCGGGCTTGCGACGGCAGTCTGCGGGCAGGATGCGAAATCGTTGACTTACGATCAGGCGTTGGAGATGACCCTGACGCGGAATCCGGAGCTGAAGGCGGCTTCCTATGAACAGGAAGCGGCTCTGCGGGAGCGGAAAGCGGCTTACGGACTGAGACTGCCGCAGGCGAGCGTTACCGGTACTTATGTTTATATGGGCGACGACATGTCGGTCGGCATGAACGACCTGAAAGGGCCGGTCGGCGGAATCCTCGGCAGTTTGCCGGAAGGACTGCTTCCTCCGGCCGTTTTGCAGCAGGCCCAGGCTTTGCTGGCAAAGGATTGGGCGATGAAACTGCAGGATCGCAGTTTCGGAACCGTCGCGGCCAACATCACCGTTCCGGTCTATACCGGCGGTAAGATCAACGCGGCGAACAACGCGGCGAAGATCAAGGTCGAAAATGCGGCGCAGAAAGAGACGCAGGCGCGTAACGGGCTGGTGTCGGAACTTACCGAACGTTATTACGGACTCGCCCTTGCGATGCAGGTGGTCGAAGTGCGCAAGCAGGTGCTCGACGGAATGCGCCACCATTTGTCGGATGCGGTCGCGCTGGAAAACAACGGGATCATCGCCAAGGGCGAGCGGCTCTATGCGGAGGTGCATACCGCCGAGGCCGAACGGGAATACCTGAAGGCGCAGAAAACCGTCGAAACCCTGAAAAGCGCATTGGGCAGCACGCTCAACAGCGAGGAATCCGTCGCTCCCGCCAGCGATATGTTTATCCTCAGCGATATCGAAGGGGCGGATTATTTCAAGCAGTGCGCTCTCGACCGGAACCCGCTGTTGCGGCAGGTATCGTACGCGAAACGCCTTGCGACCGAGAATATGCGATTGCAGCGTTCCGAGTTCGCTCCCCAGGTGGCGCTGATGGGTATCGCTTCGCTGTATAATTACCAGGTGTCGTCGATCATGCCGAAATGGGCCGTCGGGGCCGGCGTATCGTTCAAGATCTTCGACGGTCTGCACCGCGAGTATAAGTTCAGCGCGGCGCGCTGGCAGATCCGCCAGGCCGAGGCGGTCGGCGAGCAGGCGCACAACAACATGTTGACGCTGATCGACAAACTGTACAACGAAATGGTCACTTATTCGCAGCAACTCCCTTCGGTGGACGCTTCGTATCGTTTTGCGACGGAATACCTGCGGATCAAGGACGAGGCTTTCAAGGAGGGGGCGGCTCCGTCGTCGGACGTCGTGGACGCTCGGTTGAACCTGGCCAAGATCAAGATCGAGCGGTTGCAGGCGGCCTATTATTACGACCTGATGCTGGCGCGGCTGCTGGAAGCGGCCGGAATCAGCGAGGCGTTTTCCGATTATGCCAAACGGTCGGCCGCCATGCCGATCCGGTTCGAGGACGAATCGAACTGATGAAGGGCCTGTGTATTTGAAAAAATGCCGAGAAAAAACGTAAAAATAATAATCGTATGAAAAAGAGTAATGTCATCGGATTGACCATCGGGATCGTGGTCGTGATCGTGACCGTTTCGCTGATCTGCTGGTTCGCGATCAAGCCCGTGCCTACGCTGATTCAGGGCGAGGTCGAAGTGAAGAGCATCAAGATCTCGTCCAAGTTGGCCGGACGTATCGAGCAGATGGACGTGAAAGAGGGACAACAGGTGAAAAAGGGAGAGCTGCTGTTCGTGCTCAGTACGCCGGAAGTCGAAGCTAAATTGCGTCAGGCCGAGGCGGCCCGCAACGCGGCCGGCGCGCAGAGCGCCAAGGCCAGCCGGGGCGCCCGCATCCAGGAGATCGAGGGAGCGCTGAATATGTGGAAAAAAGCGCAGGCGGGGGTCGAACTGGCCCAGAAAAGTTTCGACCGGGTGAAAAATCTATACGAGTCGGGAGTCGTTCCCGCCCAAAAATACGACGAAGCGCTGGCGAACCTGAAAGCGATGCAGACGACCGAATCGGCCGCTAAAGCGCAGTACGACATGGCGGTCGAGGGCGCCCGCCGCGAAGACCGGGAGGCCGCCGCCGCGCTGGTCGACCAGGCTTCGGGAGCCGTTTCCGAAGTGGAGTCCTACATTTCCGATGCGATGCAGTATTCGCCGATCGACGGCGAGGTGTCGTCGGTGATCGCCGAAAAGGGCGAACTGATCGGGTCGGGTTATCCGGTGATCACTTTGCTGGATATGAACGATCTGTGGATTACTTTTAATATCAAGGAGGATCTGTTGCCGAGAATCAGGATCGGGTCGGTGCTGAAAGCCTACGTTCCGGGACTGGGCGGAGCGATCGAGCTAAAGGTCGATTATATCGCCGTGCAAGCCGAATATGCGACCTGGTCGGCCACTCGTACCAAAGGCGATTTCGATATCCGCACGTTCGAGGTCAAGGCGCGCCCCGTAGCTAAAGTCGACGGTTTGCGTCCGGGGATGACCGTCACGGTGAACTGGGACGAAATCCGGTAAATCAGAGGTTGCCGGAGCGACGGATTTCCGGCGGCCGTTCGCGTTTCCGTCCGGCGGAGATGCGGTTTCAAATTTCGGAAAAAATGGAATATATCAGAGCATTCTGGCGGGTATTTGTCCGGGAAGTCCGGACGTTCGGCAACCACAAGGTCTTTTACAGGCTTTCGGTGGGGCTGCCGATCCTGTCGTTCCTGTTCTTCGTCGTGCTGTTCCGCAGCGGAGTGCCGCACGACATGCCGGTAGCCGTGCTCGATCAGGACAATACGCCGCTGTCGCGTCAACTCGTCCGGATGATCGACGCTACGCCGTCGGCGAAGGTGGCCTACCGGATTGCCGGTATGGACGAGGGCGAACGGATGATGAAGGAGGGTACGATCGATGCGATCGTCTTTATCCCCCGCGATCTGGAAAAGAACGTGTACAGCAATACGCAGACCGGAGTCGTGGCTTATATCAACGACCTGAACCTCGCCAAGAACGGTATGCTGAACAAAGATATCCAGACGACCGTTACGACCTTTTCTTCCGGGATACAGATCCAGACGCTGATGAAAAAAGGATTGTCCGAAAAGGAAGCCTACGAGCAGATGATGCCGATCTATTTCGAAAAGCACGTCCTGTTCAATCCCTATGTCAATTACACATACTACTTGCTGCCGGTTTTTCTGCCGGTCATGTTGTTGATATTTACGCTGATATCGACGGTGTTTACCATCGGGGTGGAACTGAAGAACGGCACGGCGCGGCAATGGCTGTCGACCGCGGGAGACAATGCGCTCGTCGCGCTGGCCGGCAAGCTGACTCCGTATACGATCATTTTCTTCGCTCTTTGTATGCTGATGAATACCATTCTGTTCAAATTCGTCGGCGTTCCGCTGAACGGCAGCGTTCCGCTGCTGTTCGCGTCGGGCCTGGTCTTCGTGCTGGCCTATCAGGCGATCGGCGTGGCGATCAGCGCTCTGTTGAGCAACCTGCGGCTGTCGCTGTCGATCGGCGGAGGGTATTCGGTGCTGGCGTTCACCTTTTCGGGGCTTACGTTCCCGTTCCTGGCGATGGATCTTCCGGTACGGATCATCGGTTATGTTTTTCCGTTGACCTATTACGTGGACATCTTCATCGACCAGGCGATGCGGGGCGCTCCGCCCGTCTATACCATTAACTACCTCGGATACATGTCCGTTTTCATCCTGCTGCCGGTCGTCCTGCTGCCGCGGCTGAAGCGGATCTGCACCGATGAAAAATACTGGGGGAGGTTGTAGTCATGGGTTTATCGAAATTCAAAATAAAATACCGGGAGTTCGTCGATATCCTGCGTCACGAATACCATTATATTTTTCACGACGGCGGGGTGCTGCTGGTCGTGGTCGGAGCGATCCTGATCTATTCGACGGCCTATTCGTTCGCCTATAAGAACGAGGTGCTGCGCGACATTCCGATCGCAATCGTCGATAACAGCCAGACCCCGTCGAGCCGTCAGATAATCCGTTCGTTCGATGCGACGCCGAACCTGCGCGTGGCTTATAAGCCGACCAGTCTCGAAGAGGCGAAAAAGCTGTTTTACCAGCGCAAGGTCAACGGAGTGATCGTGATTCCGTCGGATTACGAAAAAAAGCTGCAGCGGGCCGAAAAGGTGAATCTGGCGATCTATGCCGACGCCAGTTACTTTCTGATGTACCGGCAGGTGTTTTTCGACGTCACGAACAGCGTGCTCCATTCGAACGGCAACGTGGAGTGGGTGCGGTTCGTTTCGAAAGGCGCCCAGCCGAAACAGGCCGAGGCGCTGAGCAATCCGGACGATCTCCGTAAAGAACCTGTACAATCCGTCCGGCGGTTATGCGACTTTCATCATGCCGGCCATCATCATGGTCATCATCCAGCAGACGCTGCTGATCGGGATCGGCATGGTCGGCGGAACGTGGCGCGAGCTGAAACTGTACCGGACGCTGATACCCGCCGGCGAAAAACGGCTGGCCGTGCTGCCGATGGTTTCCGGTAAAACGGTCGCCTACCTGTCGGTGTACTGCCTGACGCTGCTCTATGTGCTGGGCGTTCACTACCGGATCTTCGGTTATCCGATGAACGGGTCGTGGGGAACGGTGATGCTGTTCCTGCTGCCGTACCTGCTGTCGTGCATCTTTCTCGGTATCGCTCTATCCACGTTGTTCCGTTACCGCGAGAATTCGTTGCTGTTGCTGTTGTTTACTTCGATTCCGTTCCTGATGCTCAGCGGGGCTTCGATTCCGAAGGAGTGTATGCCCGAATGGCTTTACGCGATTGGGAAGGTGGTGCCGAGTAGCAGCGGCGTGGACGGGTTCGTGCGAATCCAGACGATGGGGGCCACGCTATCCGAGGTTTCCGTGCAGTGGTGCACGCTGTGGGTATTGACGGCGGTCTATTTCGGCTTGGCCTGCCTGGGTATGCGCAATATCATCCGGCGCGTGGAGAACCGACAGGAGTGACGATTCGGCCCGTATATTGCAGAGAGTTAAACGATCAATCATCCTAAGAATGCGAATCAAAACAGGTATTGCAGGTTTCGGCCTTTCGGGGCAGGTGTTCCACGCCCCGTTCATCCACGCCAATCCCGGTTTCGAACTGACGGCCGTCGTCGAACGCC
>OCPV01001799.1_pt1 | contig 10777 bp, 10 predicted proteins | sample 1538511 | NCBI WGS metagenome assembly OCPV01 (sample SAMN04571704, study PRJEB22368) | human gut metagenome | biome: human gut; material: stool | host: Homo sapiens | place: Luxembourg | collected 2012-08-30 | reverse complement strand
TAGACCAGTCCCAATTGGCCGTACCCTGATTTGTGTTCCGCAGCAGGTTCCTACCGCCCACAGAGATGCCGTCAACCTTCGTCTCCAGCACGCTCAGCGTAATGCTGTCGGCCTTCTGATCGATCTTCGATTCCGCCGTAGTCATACGGGTCTTCAGTCCCGTGATATCAGTCGCGTTGTCGTCGGCCTTGCTGCTCAGCGTCTTATAGCTCGTCGAGCTGGTGACGGTGGATATAATCGCGTCTGGCTCAATCTTCAGCTCCGCCGCGCTCATTCGTTCCTCAATATCCTCCGGCGCAGGCGACCAGTCCGTGGCCTTGTTGCCTTTTTCGAGCTTCAGGTTTTTGAAGATGTGAACGGAGTTGACGGCAGAGGAAAAACCCGTAAGGTATACAAGCTGATAATTGAAGGCAGGGAGTGCAGACTTCGTTTTAATTGGCACTGCGATATGCATCCATTCATCTGCCGGTATCGCCTGATCGTATGTCGCGGTCTGGATTGCATGATCCGTAGCCTCTCCGGTACAAATATTGACGCTGATACCATTAGGGGCCGCGACTGTGGACTTGTAGTCCATGCTGACAATATACTCCGCATCCGGTTCCAGCAGGGCGTATGCGTCTTCGCCAATTGCGTAGGATATAACGCTCCATCCCGCATGAGGCGTAGCGTCCCTCGTCATCTTAACTGCGCGCACGCCGCCATCCAGATACTCTTCGATGGTTTTCCCACCTGTCTGCATAGACCAGTCCCAATTGGTCGTGCCCTGATTCGTGCCTCGCAGCAGGTTCCGTCCGCCCACAGAGATGTTGTTAACCGCGTCGGTCACATACAGCTTCAGGTACTCATTTCCGCGAATATCCATCGCGTTCAGCGCGTTGATGGTCGCTTCCCGGGCGAACAGCGTGTCCACGTCGATGTTGGCCGCGATGAGCTGCTTTATGATCGCGTTGTTGGCAAAGATGTCGTTGGCATTGAGGCATGCCGCCGTGACTGTGCCCTCGATGATCTTCTCTCCGGCGTTGATGGACAGATCGCCCACATCGTCGTTAACGACCTGCTTTTTCTCAGTGACGATGTTTCCTTCCGCGTCCACTGACACGGAGTAAAACGAGCCGTCCTGACCCTTGACCAGCAGCTCGCCCACGCTCAGGCTGACCATATTTGCCTCGGTGACGGCCAGCCGCGCGATATGCAGCTTGTCGCCCACACCCGCGGTAAAGATGGCCGTGCCCGCAACCAAGTCCTTGATATGCGCCCAGTCGATGTCCGCCACGGCGATCTTCGCCGCTGCAATGCGCGCAACCTCCGCTTCCAGATCGGTGATCTGCGCCGACTTGATCTCCGCTTCGCCGATCTTGGCCGTCGCGATGTCCGCGATGGCCGCAGACAGCGACGTGATCTGCGCCCAGTTGATATTGGCTGCATTGATGTTCGCCGTCGTGATCTGCGCCTTGGAGATATTCGCGATCTGCGCAGTCAGCTCGGTGATCTCCGCCCAGTCAATGTTGGCCTCCTTGATATTCGCCGTTGTGATCTGCGCCACGGCCAGTCGAGCGAGGTCGGCATACAGCTGATCCGTCGTCACGCTGCCGGCAACGATCTCGTGGATGTCCGCCCGGATGGCCACGATGCTGTCCGCCGCCAGCTGCTCAATGGCCGCCTGGGCGATTTTGGCGTAGCCGATGGTGGCGTTGCGCATGACGCTGTTGGCGTTGACGCTGCCCGGCAGGAGCTTCACACCGGAGACGCTGCCGTCGGCGATCTCGTAGCCATAGGTGGTCTGCTCAAGCTCCGAGATGTCGCCCACATACACGTCCTGATAGCGCTTCAGCAGGCAGTCGTAGACATAGCCGTTGACGCGGAGCTTGGCGTTGATGCCCACGTAGGAGGCTATGACGCGCACGCTGTCGTACAAAAACACCGTAAGCAGCTGCGCGTAGTCCGCGTATTCCGCCGAGTTTTCCAGCGCCGCGAGCTGCACGTCAAGGCTCACCGCGGCCGCGTCCATGCCGTCCGCAAAATCCTGCTGGGCGAGGCGCTTCAGCTCGGCTCTGGCCGCCGCGTTGGTCTTAAACTGCGCGTCCTTGGCCGTGGAGACGCTCACGTCGTATTCGATCTCCGCGTCCCGGCTGGTGGGGTAGAGGGCCTTGTTGGCGCTCTCCACCCAGCCGTTATTCTCCGTGATGAGCAGGCGGTTGCCGTCTTTGTCCTTGCCCACGGGCCGGATGCGCGTCACCACGCCGGATACATCCACCGTCAGCACAGCGCCAAGAAGGTTTTTGCGATGCCGAATCTCCATGCCGCGATCCATGACCTCGTCCGGCAGAATATACACGTCGTAATTGTCGCGGATGATCCGCGCGCCGGTCTGGGGCACGATGCCAATGTCCGGGTCGAGCAGCGCCTTGACGATGGATGCGCCGGTGTAGTCGCCCGAAATCGCCTTGGTAACCTTGCAGTGAAAGGTAAAGCCATGCTCGGCGCTGGCGCTGGCCAGAATGGTGCTCAGAACCGTGTCGGCAGCGACGTTTTCCGGCTGATAGTCCCGGGTGCAGATCACGCCGGACAGGTCGTAGAAGATGTGGGAGGCCTTGACCTCCACCATGCCCGTCTCTGCGTCGCGCCCCACGGAATAGATGCGGAAGAGCTGATCCCGCGTCTGTTTGCTCTCGATGACGGTGCTGGGCTGGTCGTTGTCGCCCTTGACGGTCTCCGTCTCGTTGCGGTCGAATTTGAGATACTGGCTGTACATCCAGCCCGTCGCGCCGCCGCTCTTGATGACGACGCGCGACCAGTCGCCGGATTTGGAGAGCTGCACGACCTCCGTCCCGACCTTGTAGGCGCGGATGATCTTGGCCGAGGTGCTGGGCTTCGCCCGCAGTCTCAGGCGCGCGCCGGTGTTGGTTCGCACCTTGTAGATGGCGCGGGTGACGGTCTGCGTGGCTCCGCTGGGCACGTTGTCGAGGATGCGCACGATGGGCGCTTCCCGCACGGCGCAGGGGGCCTTGATGATGCATCCGTTTTGGAGATACGTCCATTTCAGATCGTCGTCCACGGGATGCTTCATTTCCAGCTCCATCAGGCCACCGGCCTTTTCCTCCACGGTGCATTCCGTGGGTTGGAGCACGGCCAAACCGAGCGTGGAAAAGTCCTCGGTGTCTGCCGGGTAGATGTTGATCATAGATACCTCCATCGCGGCGTGATCTCAACCTTGGTCACGCTGCCCGTCCACGTGATGATATTCGTCCCGGGCCGCAGCACCGGAAACTCGTCCATCACAAAGCTACTGTTGAGCGACGCGGTTTTGGCCAAATTAAACGTCTCCATCAGCTCGCAGTCGATGATCGCTCCGTCCGTCAGGCTCCGCGCCTCGACGGAATAGCCGTTGACCACCAGCGTAATGTCGCCGCTGCCCGTCAGCTTGATCTGCGGCTGAGAAAACACGGTGCCGGGATTGGTGATCGTCCCGCCGGAGGTGGTGATCTCCTCGGCGGGCTTGGGCGGGTAGACGTAGCAAAAGGGCTGTAAAGCAAACGTGACCGTAAACTCAATGAGCGGATCAGAATCCGCGGTGAGCTGTTTGAAATCCACCTGCTTGCTTACTCGTCCTATAAATTCAAAACCGGGAGCGGAAGAAAACCGCGCCCGGTCAGCCATCCGCCGATTTCGCTATGTTTGGACTTGTTCGCCCGGCATTGCAGCTTTATGGTGATGGTGTCGTAGCATCCCTCAGCCATCCACAGTTCGCCGTTCCGGCCCGGCGGCGTTTCAACTTTTCCTCGTGCCGCCGGGAGGGAAGGAATGTAGACGTTTATCAGTCGAACGCCGTGATCAGAAGAGGAAGAATCGTTGAAATAAAAAACATTGTTATTGCTTCTGCTCATTTTCTCACCTCGCTCCATAGCCCAGGGCGATTCCGCGATTGCGATTTGCTGCGGCCTCTGCCGTGTAGCGCGCTCTGACTTTGGCGGCAACCTTGCCATTCTCAACAAGCTCAATATGCTGATTCGACATGGCCTCCGCAAGGCGGTCATAGTCGATGACGACCTCGCGCGCACTGCTGGTGGTTCTGCCGCTCGGCTCGCCCAGATCACGCGGCGGCTCGACGTAAACGGCTTCTGCAACAGCACGCTCGATGTCGGGCGACAGGTTGCGGATGCCGCCCATAAATCCGAGGTCATAGTATTCGCCGATGGATTCCATGACGCGAGAGGGAGAGTGGATATCGAGTGCATTTCTCGCCGCCTGTGCTGCGGCACTCGCAACTTCAATCGCCGCTGAAATTACGCCGGATTTCCCATTTCGAATACCGGTCGCGAGTCCGGAGGAAAAATTGCGTCCCAGCGTTTTCGCAGTCGGGCCAGCCATCGCAGAGCTGAGGGCCGCATTTGCGGCGGCGGCGACAGTTTCAGCATCACCGGAAAAGTCGTATTCGCCCATTCCTGCGCCGATGCCGGCGGCTACGTCATTTCCGATGGGCTTTGTTCGCTCCGCGGGAGAATGGGACTGCTCCGCGGCGCGGACTGCTGCGTCGATGTCGGAAGCGACCGTTTCGGCGGTGCTCGCCCAGCCAAACCCTGTAAATCCTTCTGCAAGGCCGCCGGCCAAGTCTACACCTACATCGCCCAATGCCCCGACGGCCTCCGTGGAACCGAGAATTGTCTGTACGTTCTCAATTACTGAGAGCAACTGCGCGGCTTCATCTTCGCTTAATTCGCCGTTTTTGAGTAACTGAAGACCGTTTGCGATATACTGAGCAATTTCTTCAAAGCCCGCTCCAGAATCAGCGGATAGTTCTGCTGCTGCGCGTTGCGCCAACAGCATCATAGAAACGCCTTCGTTTACAGCACCGTCTTTGCCGAATTCTGAAACTGCATTTTGGTAGCTTTGTATGGCACGAGAAAAAACTTCGAGCGTATTTGATGTACCCTCTGGGATCCCCATGAAGCCTGTTTTATTTAATTGCCCACTTGCCGCCGCAAAGTTCATCCCGGGATCTTTCGCATTCGAAAAATTCCCACCCTCAAAGTTGACTTTGACAGTGGCATCAATGTCTGTATGTTCTCCTTTTGCCCATGCCGTATACGATTCCTCGAGGAAATCAGCATCCAAAGCCGCATAGACCTGTAATACCTCTTTGTCCAGCCCTTCGCCAAACATATCATTCATCGATTTAATGAGGTCTTCAGGCAATCCTTTTTGCAACGTTTCGTCGTTGAGTATCGTTTTCAGCGACGTAAGCGTGAAATATGCATCCTGCGCCTCAGAACTCAACGTCGTGCCACTTTTGCTTGCGGCATCCTGCATTGACTGCAACGCGGCGGTCATTTCTACGACCTGCGTTTCATCCAATTCAGAAAGGGCCGTCGCAAGTTCCGCCTGCTTAGTTTTATCGCCTGTTTTGGACACCTCGATCATAAGCTGACGGATGTGTTCGAGCTTATCTGCCGTATTGTCATAGGCGGTTCCTTCACCAAAAACATTGGTAGAATCCATTGCATAATTGAGCGCTTCTGCATATTTGTCCACGCCCTGCGTAGTAGCATCATTCCACCACTGATTGAGGTCTTCAAGGGCCTGTTTGCGCTCTCCATCGTCCTCGATGAGCTGGATGAGGGCATACTGCCGATCATATTCCTGCTGGAGGGCCTCGTTATACTGAGCGAGGCCCTGCGTTGCCGCTGCATAAGCGTCCGCCCAAACGTCCGTGCCCTGCGCTCCTCTAGAGAGCGCAGCGTCTACGTTTGTCGTGATCTCTTCAAACGGGTTTCCGTTTTCGCTGTCTGGCTTGAGCTTATATTTGATCTCAATGGCCTCGCGCTCATCGTAAAGCGCCTGAAGGGTCTGTGTATCTGCCTCGGACAGCAGGCCGTTTTGCTTCTTTTTCAGCAGCGCCTCAACGGCTGCGTCGATCTCATCGAGGCGCGCCGCATCCTCGTCGAGCCCCTGTAAAAATCCGTCGCTGACATAACCGCCGGAAGCGGCTGCGTCCTTGATCTCCGCAAGGCCGTCACGAAGCTCGTCCGTTCCGCTGGTGAATCCGCTGACCATCTCGGAGACGATGTCATCCGTCTCTTTTTTACCGTCCGACCACACGCGGGTCAGCTCTTCCATCCATCCGCGGGAACCTTTGATCATGCGCTGGAAATCATCGCCGTCAAGGCCAAAGGCAGACATGCCCTTCGATTTCTCATAACTGGTCGTCACATCGGTATCGGCCCATTCTTGCGCCGTTTTGTTCAACTCTTCCTGCGCTTCACGGGCAGCTTTTGCGCCGGATGCGTAATCATAGAGCTTATAGGCCGCGTAAACTGCGCCGGCAGCAAGAGCGCCCCAACCGAGCGTGGCGAGGCTGAGTTGGCTTATAAACGGCTGCATGGAGCGCTGAGCGGATTGCAAGGCAAAGCCCGCAAGGCCCGTGCTATTTTGAAACAGGCCGAGCTGGCCGACGGCGCTCTGAACCGCGGAGGCAAAACCTCGCTGGAGTGTATGACTGGCCGTATCAGTAATGTCGTTGAGGGCTTCTGTGGCTGCGCCGGCAGCATCCATATCGCTGGCAGCTCCCTGCATCGTGCCGGAGGCAAGCTCTGAATTGAGGTTGGAAATCGTGTCGTTGAATCCGTCGATTTTGGCTTTGGTGTCGCTGATGCGATTTTCGTAGGATTTAACGGCAAGCTCGGCGCGTTTGAGCGCATCTGCGCTTTTGCGAACAACAGCTTCCTGCTTTCCGACGGAGGCATTGAGCTTGTCAGCGTTCGCCGCCGCTTCTTCATATGCGGGTTTTGCCTGCGCCGCTTGAATACTGCTTTCGCCAAATGCCTGGGCAGCATTGGTGTAGGCTGTCTCCATCTCAGCAGCTTTAATAGATGCGGCGTTTGCGGCCTCTTCAAGCTCGTTAAGTTTAGCACTGGCGGAGCTAAAACTAAACGCGGCAGTATCAACCCTGCTTTTCGCGGCGCTCAGATTTTGAGAGAGCAAATCCAATGCCCGCTGCGATTTCTCCAGTCCGGCACCTGCACGGTCGAGGGCAGTGACGATTTTTCCGGCTTCGCCGCCCATCTGCGACGCAGCGGCCTTGAATTTTTCGATATTGAGCGTCGCTTCCGCGTAGACAGAACCGGCGTTATAGCTTCCGGGCATGCGTGTTTACCCCTTTCCGTCCGGCTTTGCAAGCCCTACGAGCTGGCTCCAGCCCGTAGAAGTCGCGCCGTTTTCCGTAATTTTTTTTGCGATGCGGTCGTAATTGGCGTATGTCCGGCTATGCCCGGACAGGCTGCCATACAGGACGCAGAATTTGCGCCATGATATTCTGGCCACGACGAGATCAATTCCATATTCGCGCTGGAAGTCAGCCTCGATGTATTGCCATAGATCAATCGGGCTGACCGTTACTTTTTTGCGCTGCGCGCCTTCGTCTCTTCGATTTTCACCTCGTCCTCGGTCTTAAAAACCGGCTCCGATGGCTTCTGCTCCTCTTTTTCCGCGCGGAGCCACGCAAAGGCGATCAGCTCCCAAACGTAGCTGGCGCGGAACTCCGGGTGATGCACGATGTATTCAAAATCATCGCTGGAGAACATCTGCCGGAGCAACATGAAATTCTCCTCGCCGGTGATGGCGACCTTATCGCGCACCATGCGCTCGATCTTGAGCATATAATCAAAGGGCAGCTCCGCCGGGACGATGCAGTCGCGGCCAAATACCCGGATCGTCATCGTCGCGTTCTCACGCTCGGACAGGAAACGGTCAAAATCAAGGGTTTTACGGGCCATATTTGTGATCTCCTCTCAAAATTTGGCATTAAAAAACCGCATCATCATGATGCGGCTGGGCCTATTGTAAGTATGCTTTAGGAGAGTAATGAGGAAATGTTTCGCCCATTAACTTCCAAATATTCCAAAATGCCATCGTTGCTATAGAGTACAAAGTACATATCTACTCCAGAGATCGAGTATTTCTGGAAATTTGCTTGCGCCACAAAGTAAACATTCAATCGCGCAAGCATATCATATAGCGGCTGGATGTCATTAGATGCACGCTTTTCCTCGTAAAAAGCATGATCCTGATCTTTCGCCGTAAGTTTCAGAAAAATCGAATCAAGCGTCGAATCGTAATAGGATTCAGCGGCGAAAGAAGAGGATGAATCAAAACTTTCACCCATTTGTGTTGCAATCGCATCGCAAACGTCCTGTTTCGACGGGGCACTGTAAGCCGTTGTTACGAATAACAATGCAAACAGGCAAACCAAGCAAACGACTCTTTTCATATTTAACCGCCCCTTCCATTTATGTAAAGAAACAGTAACATAGAAACGGCTGCTTGTCAATACCCTCCGCAATAATAAATTCGGAAATTTGCGGCGTAGAACTGAGTGTTGTTCCCGGCCATGCCGGAGAACTGGAAGCCCTTTTCCGTCTCAATGCGGGGAATATACGCGCCATCGCGCACGAAGATCAGGTCGCGCGCGTCGTCGAGAATGGACATGATGGACAGCGATTGCGCCAGCGCCCAGCCGCCGTCCATATCGCTGCGCACGACGATCTGCACGCGAGTTCCCTCGTCGTCGCCGGGAGCGCGCAGGTCGTTGGCGTACACGCAAATGGCCTTGGTGGGCTTTTCCGGCATATAGCCGTAGAACACAGCGCCGTCCGTGTCGCCCTCCAGCGGCAATTGCAGCTTTCCTGCAAGAAAACGCGCAAGCTGTTCAATGATGCTCATGCTGATTCTCCTGTTTCAAAAATCCGGGACGGCTGTTTTGCCGCCCCGGGGTCGGTCGGTCAGGACGCGGCGCTGACGGTGATCGCAAGCTCCGCAGTCTTGTTGTTGTTCATCGACTTGATCGTGAGCGTGGTAGAACCTTCCGCAATGCCGCGGATGGCGATGTTCATTCCATCCACCGTGACAGCGGCCTTGGATTCATCCGCGATAGAGTAGGCAAAACGGGTGTTGGAGGCCTTTTCAGGCGCAAATGCAACAGCCACGGTTTCCGTCTCGCCGACCTTTACGGTGAGCGTAGTCGCGGCAGTATCACCCTTTTTGTAGGATACGCCGGTGACCTGCACATATTCCTGCTCTTCGGGCTGGCCAACGCCTTCCCAATCCCAAGAAATGGATTCACCGTCCTCGTCTACAGAGGTGGCCTCCTTGGTGATCACGCAGTCGTACTTGATGGCGTAGCCGATTGCGTCCGCGATGATGAGCGTCTGATCGTTGTCGCAGCCGCCGCTATTGGTGGCCGCCTTATGCATCAGACTCTGGCCCGGGTCGCGGGTGCCGGTGGTCTTGTCGTAGATGGGACGGCCCTCAAGAGAGCCGGAAACGCTGCGGCCCTTGATGATCGCCTCGGCCCAGGTGGATTCACCGGTCTTGCCGTCATCGGTATCGGAATCAATGTCAACGCTCGCCGAGGACAGGCCCTTGACGAGCACTTCCTCGTCCGTGACCTTGTTCTCAATTTTGACGCTGTAATCCCGGATACTAAACGGGCATCCAGATTTTCTTGCCATAGGTTATTCATTCCCTTCTTCGCCCGCATCGGCGAGCAGTTTGTCGATATAGCCGTTCGCCTTTACGACTTGGACGCGCTGGGCAAAAACCTGCCGAAAAAAGCGGTCGGAGCAGTCGGAAAAGCGGTCGAGATCGCAGAGCACCTTGAGCAGCTCCGCAAGCTCGATTTTCTCTTGATTGGTCATGGGGTTCAGCCTCCCAGTCGGTCGCGCAGCTTCTGCGCGAGAATTTCGCGGGTCGCATTTGCCGTCGCAGGGCTTTCCATCACCGATTCCAGGTATTTCGCCTGCCGTCCGTTGGGATGGTTGAGTTCAACGCCCTCATGCTGATAGTTGGCATAGATCGTGTTGAAATAGCCGATGGTCGCCGTGTCGCCTTCGACCTCGACGCGCGAATTTTCGATCAGCGTGCCATCACGCAGTGGCGCGATGGCGTTGGACTCGGCCTTGATGTAATCGCCCAGCTCCGCGACCGCATCCCGCGCCGCCGCCTCGGCGAGGGCGACGGTCGCGGTTGCGTCAATGGATACATCGTAGGAAAAGCAGCCCATGTTTTTCGTATGCGCCGGCATGCTATCCGCCCTCTTTCTTCGCGAGAATTTCGAGGTGGTGGATTTTGGAATAGCCTCGCATGGCCTGAACCTCAGAAACGATGAGATGTTCTGCGCCGATTTCAAGCCGGTCACCGGGTGAAATTCCGAGCGCGGCGGCGGAGCCGGGCGCAAATACAAGTGTATCTGCGCTCAGCATGACGCTTTTTTCATCGCTGAGGCTCCGACTGCGCGTCGGCTGTGTCCGACAGGCAAATTCGGCGGATTCCGCCGCGTAGGCAGGCTTTCCGCCCTGCTGTCCAGTGCGCTTATAGTGCCGTGCCCGCTCGTTGAGTCCAAACATGGCTACAGCCTCCTCGCAACAGGCAGCGTATGCCGGATCAGGCCCGCGTTGAAAAGATACGCATAGGCCGCAGGGCAGATCGTCTGCTGCGTGTAACCTGCGCTCTGGGCTGTCTCAGCGGTGACGGAATAATTGCCGATGGAAAAGCTCGATACGCCGGGCGGGAGCGCATCCTCGCCGTCGAATGCGCTCTCGTACTCCGCCTGCACCTGCACGGCCTTGAGAAACGCGGCCTCCTGCTCGTCCGTCGCCGGTCGTCTCGGGTAGATGTACGCGGTCAGGCGCTCGCGCACATGCTCCGCGTTGATCGCCACGGCCTTAGCCCATCACGCGGACGGCCAGCTCCGGGTAGATGGTCTTGTAGCCGTAAAGCACGT
>OCPV01001789.1_pt1 | contig 10814 bp, 10 predicted proteins | sample 1538511 | NCBI WGS metagenome assembly OCPV01 (sample SAMN04571704, study PRJEB22368) | human gut metagenome | biome: human gut; material: stool | host: Homo sapiens | place: Luxembourg | collected 2012-08-30 | reverse complement strand
CGATTATTGGCTATAATAATTTTTTATGATTTTTTACAGACGATTAGCTATATATTATCTCCGTTTTTCTTTTTTTTTCTATTTTTTACTATTTATTTCTATTTTTTTCATTTTTTTAAAATTAAATAAAGCAAAAAGTTATCCACACTTTAGTAACAAACTGTGGATAACTTTTTATATATTTTAAAAAAAAGAAAAAGGATTTTCTCCTTTTTCCATTTCTAATTTTAATCTTCTTTTAATCTGATTGGTAAAATCATATATGTATAATCATTATTTTCAACAGATTTTACTAAACATGGTGATATACTTGAGCCAAATTCTATATAAACTTCTTCATCATCTATTGCTTTAAAACTATCTAAGAAATATTTAGGATTAAATCCTGCTTCTAAATTCTTTCCTTCAGTTGAAACATATAGTTCTTCTTTTGCATCTCCTGTTTGGTTAGTACAAGAAATTACTACTTTTCCTATATCAACATTTACTTTTACAGGATATTTCTTTTCTTTTTCAACAGCTGAAGATGAAATTAAACTAATTCTTTCAAAACAATTTTGTATATTATTTTTATTTACTCTAATTCTTGTCTCCCAAGTATTTGGTATAACATTTTTATAATTTAAAAACTCTCCATCTAAAATTCTTGTAACTATCTTACAATTTTCCATTTCAAATAATGCTTGATTTTTTGAAACCCCTATTTTTATTGGTTCAAACGAATCTGATATTATTTTATTTACTTCATTCAATGTTCTTCCTGGTATTACTGCACTAAAATTATTACTTTGTTTATTTAAATACATACTTCTTAATGCTAATCTAAATCCATCAACTGCAACTAGTGATAACTTATTATTCTCAATTTCAAATAAACATCCTGTAAAAATTGGTCTACTTTCTTCTGTACTTACTGCAAAGATTGTTTTTCTAATCATATTTTTTAAAGCATTTTGCTCTATTTCAATTGAATTTTCTATTTCTATTTTTGGTAATTCTGGAAATTCATCTGGATTCATTGTTGCTAATTTATATAAAGCACCTTCACATTCAATTTCTAGTAGATTATTACTATTTACAGAAATATTAATTTCTGTGTCTGGTAATTTTCTAATAATTTCACTAAACATTATTGCATTTACTACTGTACTACCTTGTTCTTTAACATCACATTCTATAACATATTCGATTCCTATTTCTAAATCATATGTTGTTAATTTTATTTCATTATCATTTGTTTGAATTAATATTCCTTCTAGTATAGGCATTGTAGTTTTAGATGCTACTCCTTTTACTACGGAATTAATAGCTTTTAGGATTTTATCCTTGTAACAAACTATTTTCATTTTGCTTCCTCCTTATATATTTTATATATTAATATAAATATTTTTAGTAGTAATAGTATTAGGTACTGTGGAAACTGTGGATAACTATGTTGAAAGTTACAATCCCTAACAAAATTACTGTTGATAACTCTGTGGATAACTTTAAATTTTATCCACAGCTTTATATTACAAATGTGTATAACTTGAGTTATTCACATTTTATAACCAGGTTATTAACAGGTGCCTGTGGATATCTAATGCATTGCTTCCGTAAGAACACATCGAATTGCCTGCATCCAAACAATCATTTTTCAAACACAAATTTTAGACAAATCCCGTCAAATCTTTTTGTGAATTAAACTTCACTATTGTTTGCCATTTATAATTATGTTTTTCACACTATCCACAATTAACTTTGTATTATTTTTTTCTTTAACTTCTTTTTCTATTTTTTTACAAGCATGCATTACTGTTGAATGGTCACGGCCTCCAAAGTCAACTCCTATCTGAGGATAAGACATATTAGCAACTTCTCTACATAAGTACATTGCAATTTGTCTTGGAAATGCTATATCATTTGACCTTTTATTTCCTGATAAATCATCTTTATTTATGCTAAAATATTTAGCAACAGTTTCTTTAATAGAATCACAAGAAATTACTTTTTCACTTTCATACTTGAAGTCATTTATAATATTTTCAGCAAGTTCAATTGTTATAGGACTATGTGTAAGAGAAGCTCTTGCAACTATTTTATTAAAAACACCTTCTAGTTCTCTAATATTTGAATCTATTTTATTTGCTATGTTTGATAAAATAATATCTTCAATAATGATATTTTCATCTTGAGCTTTTTTTCTTAAGATAGCTAAACGGGTTTCATAGTCTGGACAAGAAATATCTGCAAGTAGTCCCCATTCAAATCTAGATTTTAATCTATCTTCTAGAAAAGCTATATCTTTTGGTGGCTTATCACTAGAGATAATTATTTGTTTTCCATCTTCATACAAAGAATTGAATGTGTGGAAAAATTCTTCTTGAACTCTTTCTTTTCCTGCAATAAACTGAATATCATCTATTAACAAAACATCAATTGTTCTATATTTATTTCTAAAAGTTTCGTTTTTATTATCCTTAATTGCATTTATTAATTGGTTTGTAAACTTTTCAGATGTAACATATAAAACATTTGCATTTTTGTTATTTTCTAGAATCCTATTTCCTATTGCGTGCATTAAGTGAGTTTTTCCAAGACCAACACCACCATATAAAAATAATGGATTATATGATTTTGCAGGTTCATTTCCAACTGCTAAAGCAGCTGCATGAGCGAATCTGTTATTATTTCCGACTACAAATGTTTCAAATGTGTATTTAGGATTTAAAGTTGACCTATTTGATTCTATTTCAGCATATGGAACATTTGAATCGTCAGTAATAATTTCTTTTGAATCTTCTCCCCCACCTTCTTTTGATAAATCCACAACAGAAAATGTCCAGTCCATATTTGTAATGTATTTTAGAGTATTAAATATTAGATTCCTATACTTATTTTCAATAAAATCTTTTTGAAATTCGGAAATTGTTGTAAAAACAATGTGATTTCCTTCTATACTTCTGATGTCTAATGGCATAATCCAAGTATCATAAGATATTTTAGTTACTTCAGGTTCTAATAATTCTTTTATTTTTGCGATTAATTCTTCTTTTTCAATTGCCATTTGTATCTCCCTTTCATTTATAAAGTTATCCACAAAGTTATCCACAACTGTTGATAACTTTGTAATATTTTTGTAATAGAAAATAAGAATAGTGCGAACATAAATTCCTTTATTTTCAAGAAAAAATCTCTTATTTTTTGTACTTTCATATAATAACAAATTTAACAATAATAAGTCAATAAGATTGTGGAAAATTTTTTTAGAATGTGGATAATTATAAAAAAACTGTGGATAACTCTATATTTTTTACAAAAATATTACAAAAATTGACCAATTTTTTATAAAATTATCAAACACAAAAAAGTTATAAAGTTTTTAATAAAAAAACTCTAAATTCAACTTTCCCCAATAAATTTTTGAAAAAATTATAAAATTACTTGACATTTATTAGCAATTTAAGATATAATCGATATACTTGTTAGTATGTAAGTAATTTCTAGGAAACTAGAATTTTATAAAAGAAATCAGTAGGAGGTGCCAAAAGTGAAAAGAACATATCAACCAAAAAATAGACAAGAAAAGAAAGAACATGGTTTTATGAAAAGAATGAAAACAAGAGCAGGAAGAAACGTATTAAAGGCTAGAAGAGCAAAAGGTAGAAAAAAATTAACTGCTTAATCTAACTATGTTTATATTTTATTAATTATAAAATTAGTAAAATAAAGGCCGCATAAAATAAAATTTTGCGAGCCTTTTAAACGTAGTAATGGGATAAAAGCTTTTTTTCATTTGATTCTGCCTTAGAAAGAATGGGGATAGAAAAAATGAAAAAAACAAAAATGTTGAAAAAAAATTATGAATTTAAAAATGTTTTTGTAAAAGGTAAATATATTTCAGGAGAATATATAGAAGCTGTTATAAAGAAAAATAAAACAACTGAAAATTTAAACTTTTTAGGAATAGCCATAAGTGTAAAAATAGCAAAAGCTGTAAAAAGAAATCATATAAAAAGACTAATAAGAGAAGTATATAGACTAAATGAAAATAGAATAAAAACAGGATATAGTATAGTATTTTTGTGGAAAAAGAAGCAAAATATTATAAATGCTAATTTTGAAAATGTAAAAAAAGATATGGAAAATATTTTCATTAAATCAAATATATTGAGGTCAAATAATGAAGAAAATCTTGATTAAAGCTATTAATTTTTATCAAAAACATATTTCATTATGGCTTGAAAGTAAAAATATACACTGCAAATTTTATCCAACTTGCTCAGAATATACTAAGCAGGCGATAGCTAAATATGGAGCTGTAAAGGGAACAGCTTTGGGAATTCGTCGAATCCTTAAATGTAATCCTTTTTCAAAAGGTGGATATGATCCATTAAAATAGAGCTAGGAGGAAATAAAATGTTTCAATTTTTTGCTAACATTTTCGGTTATTTATTAGAATTTTTATATAATCTAATAAATAACTATGGTATAGCAATAATATTATTTTCAGTAATAATAAAAATAATATTATTACCATTATCAATAAAGCAACAACGAACATTGAAAAAAAGTACTGAATTACAAGACAAAATGAAAGCATTGCAATTTAAATATAAAAACAATCCAGAAAAACTAAATCAAGAAATGATGAATTTATATAAAACAGAAAATATGAGTCCATTTAGTGGATGTCTAACAGCAATAGTGCAATTTATATTATTAATTTCAGTGTTTTACTTAGTAAGAAGTCCACTAACTTTTATGCAAAAGATACCAGCAGATGATATAAACAAATATGTTACACAAGTAGAAGAAGATGGTAGACAAGTTAGTGATGTATATCCAGAAATAGACTTAATAAGGGAATCAAACTGGTTACAAGAAAAAAATCCAGATGATGAAAGTGCAAAAAAACTATCATTACAAATGAATTTCTTAGGATTAGACTTAAGTAAAATACCACAACAAAATATGTCAGATTATACAGTATATATAATTCCAGTACTTTATATATTATCATCATTTATTTCAATAAGATTATCAACTTCAATGCAAGCAAAACAAAATAAGAAAAGTAATAAAGAAACAGTCATTGATGGTGAAACTGGAAAAGAATTGATTACAGAAGAAGAAGCAAATGAGATGGATACTGTAATGCAAACAAATAAAATGATGTCATGGATGATGCCAATAATGTCAATATCTATTGCATTTATCGCACCATTAGGACTAGCTTTATATTGGCTAGTTAATAACATTTTAATGATATTAGAAAGATTAATTTTAAATAAATTTATAAAATAGACTCTAGGGAGGAAAAGCAAATGGAAAAAACTATTATTTCAGAGGGAAGGACTACAAATGAGGCGATAGAAAAAGGACTAAAAGAATTGAATGTAGCAAAAAGTCGTGTAGATATAAAAGTTCTTGAAAGTGATGACAAAAGAAGTTTTTTTAGTATATTAGCTCCAAGAGTGGTCAAAGTACAATTAACATTAAAAGAAAAAGAAGAACCTAAAAAGGCAGAAATTAAAAGAAAAAGAGAAGTTGAATATACTGAAGAAGAACAAAAAACAGCAAAAAACAATTTAGAAGATTTCATGAAAGAGTTTGTTACAAAATTGCCTGAAAATACAACATATAGTATAGAATGTACACATACAGGAGTAAATGTAAAAATAGAAAATAGTAATTTAGGATTTTTAATAGGGCATAGAGGAGAAACACTATATGCAATGCAAAATATAATGGCTACAATTGCAAGTAAAGGTTTAGAAAGAAAAATAAGAGTAATCTTAGATATTGAGGGATATAAAGCAAAACGAGAGAAAACTCTTGAAGAATTAGCTGAAAAAATTGCTAAAACTGTAGTAAGAACAAGAAAACCTATAAAATTAGAGCCAATGCAAGCATATGAAAGAAAAATAATACACACTAAATTACAATCAAACCCAAGAGTAGAGACAAACAGCATAGGAGAAGAACCATATAGAAGAATAGTAGTCTCATATAAAAGAAAAGAAATATAAAAATAAATATTAAAATAAAATCAGAGGTCAAAGGTCAGATTTTACAAAATAAAAATCTATCTTTGGCTTTTATTTTACCTAAAAATGTTCCCAAAAGTTACATAATGTGGTAAAATAGAAAAGAATTGTAATCGGAAAAAACATAAAAAGGAGGAAAAAAATATGAGTACAATCGTCTCAATCTCTACGGCTCCTCGGGATTGGAGGAATTGGGATTATTAGAATGAGTGGAGAAAATTGTTTTGAAATATTAGATAAAATATTTGTAGCCAAAAATCCAAAGCCAATAGAAGAAATAAAAGGATATACAATAAAATATGGAAATATCATTGAAAATAATGAAATAATTGATGAAGTATTGGTTTCATATTTCAAAGCACCTAAGAGTTATACAGCTGAAAATATGTGTGAAATAAATTCACATGGAGGAAATATTATTGAGAAAAGAATATTAGAAATTTGTTTAAAAAATGGAGCAAAGCTTGCGGAACCGGGGGAATTCACAAAAAGAGCTTTCTTAAATGGAAGGATAGATTTACTTCAAGCAGAATCTGTAATAGATGTAATTAATGCTAAATCAGAAAGAGAAGCAAAAAGTGGAATGAAACAGTTAGAAGGTTTTTTATCTAAAGAGATAAAAGAAATAAAAGAAAAAATAATGAATGTAATGGTAAATGTAGATGTAGCAATAGATTACCCAGAATATGATGTAGATGATGTAACAAACCGTGAGATTTCTACAATGTTAAATGAAGTAGAACAAAAACTTACAAAACTAGAAAAAAGCTTTGATAGCGGAAAAATAATAAAAGAAGGTATAAAAACAGCCATTATAGGGAAGCCAAATGCAGGAAAATCATCTCTATTAAATGCTATTTTGAAGGAAGATAGAGCAATAGTAACAGAAATAGAGGGAACAACAAGAGATACAATAGAGGAATTTGTAAATATAAATGGAATACCTTTAAAACTCATAGATACAGCAGGGATAAGAGATGCAAAAGACGAAGTAGAAAAAATAGGAATATCAAAATCAAGAGAAATAGCAAAAGAAGCAGATTTAGTAATAGCAATATTTGATAGTTCAAAAGAGTTATCAAAAGAAGATATGGAAATTTTAGAAATTGCTAAAAATAAAAAATCAATAATAATATTAAATAAAATGGATTTAGAAACAAAAGTAGATGAAAATAACGAAAAGATAAAAGATGCAAATTCTAAAGTTATAAAAATGTCTGCTTTAAAAAAAGAGGGTATAGAAGAATTATATAATGAAATAAGCAATTTATTTAGTTTAAATGAGATAAACCTAGATAATGAAGTGTTAATTACAAATATAAGACACAAAAACTTAATTTCAAAAGCAATTAAAGATGTAAAAAAAGCAAAAGAAACTTTAGATAAAAAAATGCCATTAGATATTATAGCGATTTTTATGAAAGATATTTTAGAAGATTTAGCAGAGATAACTGGAGAAGAAGTAACAGAAGATATAATAGATGAAATTTTTTCAAAATTCTGCTTAGGAAAATAAAAAACGAATGAGAATCAAAAATAAGCCAAAAAAGAATATTAGAAATGTAATTTTACCAGAAATAAATTAAAAACGAAATATGACGATTCTCGAGAACAATAATGGCATAAGAAATTTGAAATAGAATAAGCAAAAAAATACTTTGTTATAAAAAATAATTTCTTAGGAAAAATAGTAAAAAATCAAAATGAGTGTTAAGAACACAAAAAACGTTGTAACCCAGACAACGACTACGAAAGAGCAATTTTTGACTCGTGTAGAAAAATGTCGAAATTTGTCGAAAACGTATAGTTTTTTGAAACGAATTTACATAAACACATCCCAAAGGGAGTGAACTTGACCTATAAGGTAAAAAGTTCAAAAATAACAATATTTTATAATGATTTCAAATTTATAAATCAAAAAGAAAAAATATAAGAAATAAAAACTAATGAGTTAATGTTTATAAAGAACAAAAGAAAACCCGGTTTCTCGTTTCACAAGGAAGAGAAAATTCTGTGGAACATCCTGTGGAACATTTTTTGAAAACAAGAGAAAACGGGAGAAAATGAGAGAAATAAAGAGAAAAAGAGAGGGATTTGAAGTGGAGTATAATGCAGGAGATTATGATATAGCAGTAATAGGAGCAGGACATGCAGGTTGTGAAGCAGCACTTGCATCAGCAAGATTAGGAATGAAAACTTTAATATTTTCAATTAGTTTAGAAGCCATTGCAAATATGCCATGTAATCCACATATTGGTGGAAGCTCAAAAGGACACTTAGTAAGGGAAATAGACGCACTAGGTGGAGAAATGGCAAAAAATATAGATAAAACGATGATACAAATAAAAATGTTAAATACATCTAAAGGTCCAGCTGTACATTCATTAAGAGCACAAGCAGACAGAAAGAAATATCAAGCAGAAATGAAACATACAATAGAAAAACAAGAAAATTTAGAAGTAAAACAAGGTGAAATAGTAGATATTATTGTAGAAGATGGAAAAGTAAAAGCAGTAAAAACTGATTTGGGTGCAATATATAATGTAAAAGCAGTAATTGTTGCAACTGGTACATATTTAAAGGGAAAAATATTTATAGGAGAATATACCAAAGAAAGTGGACCAGATGGAGTGGCTGCTGCAACTCAATTATCAGAAGCTTTGCAAAGACTGGGAATAGAGCTAGTAAGATTTAAAACAGGAACACCTGCTAGAATAAATAGAAGAAGTATTGATTTTAGCAAAATGGAAGTACAAAAAGGAGATAATGGCATAGAAGCTTTTTCTTTTGAAGATGAACCAAAAGACTTTGAACAAGTAGATTGTTACCTTACTTATACTAATGAGAAAACTCATGAAATAATTAGAAAAAATCTTCATAGATCACCTTTATTTTCTGGAACAATAGAAGGCACAGGGCCTAGATATTGCCCTTCAATAGAGGATAAAGTAGTTAGATTTAGTGATAAACCAAGACATCAGGCATTTGTTGAGCCAGTAGGATTAGATACAGAAGAAATGTATATACAAGGAATGAGTTCTTCACTTCCAGAAGATGTACAAATAGCTCTATATAGAACAATACCAGGCTTAGAAAAAGCAGAATTTACAAGATCTGCTTATGCAATAGAATATGATTGTATAGATCCATCAAATTTAAAACTTTCACTAGAATATAAAGGAATTCATGGATTATTTATGGCTGGTCAAACAAATGGAACATCAGGCTATGAAGAAGCTGCAGCACAAGGCCTTATTGCAGGAATAAATGCAGTAAATCAAATAAAAGGAAAAGAGCCTTTAATATTAGATAGAACTCAAGCCTATATAGGAGTATTAATAGATGATATTGTAACAAAAGGAACAAATGAACCATATAGAATGATGACCTCTAGAGCTGAATATAGACTACTTTTAAGGCAAGATAATGCAGACTTAAGATTAACTAAAATAGGGCATGATGTAGGGCTTATTTCAGATGAAAGATATGAAAGATTCTTAAAGAAAAAAGAAAATATAGAAAAAGAAATAGAAAGATTAAGAAAATTGACTGTAAAACCAGATAAAAATGTAAATGATTTCTTGAAGAACAAAGACACATCAGAGCTTACAACAGGTACAAAAATGGCAGAATTACTAAAAAGAACAGAAATAAAGTATGAGGATTTAAAAGAAATAGATAGTAATATGCCAGAATTAACAAAACAAGAAAAAGAAGAAGTAGAAATACAAATAAAATATGAAGGATATATTAAACTTCAAGAAGCTCAAGTAGAAAAATTTAAAAAACTAGAAGAAAAAATATTACCAGAAGATTTAGATTATGAAAAAATAAAAGGAATAAGCCTAGAAGGAAGGCAAAAATTAAATAAATTCAAACCTCATTCAATAGGACAAGCATCTAGAATATCGGGGGTTTCACCTGCTGATATATCAGTACTTTTAGTTTATTTAAAACAAAAAACAAATAAATAGAAAGGGTAAATATGGAAAAAGAAGAATTTAAAAAAAGTTTAATTGAAAAAGCAAATAAAATAGATGTAGAATTAAATGATAAACAATTAGAAGAATTTTATTTATATATGAATTTATTATTAGAGTGGAATGAAAAAATAAATTTAACAGCAATTACAAAGCCAGAGGAAATTATTTTAAAACATTTTATAGATTCTTTGACAATTTGTAAATATATAAAACAAGAAAAAAGTTTAATAGATGTTGGAACAGGTGCAGGTTTTCCAGGTATACCTTTAAAAATAGTAAACAAAGACATAAAAATTACTTTATTAGACTCATTAAATAAAAGAATTAATTTTTTAGATGAAGTAATAGAAAAACTAAACTTAAAAAATATAGAAACAAAACATGGAAGGGCAGAAGAATTTGGAAAAGATAAAAATTATAGAGAAAATTATGATATAGCAACATCAAGAGCTGTTGCAAATTTATCTACATTGTCAGAATATTTGATTCCTCTTGTTAAAATAGGAGGAAGAGTAATTTCAATGAAAGGACAAGAAGTTAAAGAAGAAATTTCTAATGCAAAAAATGCAATAAAGACATTGGGTGGAAAAATTGAGAATATAGATGAATTTTATTTGCCAGATTCAGATATAAAAAGAAATATAATTATAATTAAAAAAGCAGAAAAAACACCAGGAAGATTTCCTAGAAAGCCTGGAACACCAGCAAAAGAGCCAATTAAATAAAAAATAAAAAAACTTTAAAAAAAGTCAAAAAAATGTTTAATTTTTATTGACTTTTTTTTAATATTTATATATTATAT
>OCPV01001787.1_pt1 | contig 10860 bp, 7 predicted proteins | sample 1538511 | NCBI WGS metagenome assembly OCPV01 (sample SAMN04571704, study PRJEB22368) | human gut metagenome | biome: human gut; material: stool | host: Homo sapiens | place: Luxembourg | collected 2012-08-30 | reverse complement strand
GCTGCGTTGTCACCTTCTCCGCCATCTGTGCATATAGTTCAGCTTTGGTTGGCATAGTGTTCTGTCCTCCTTTCAGTTTTGGGGTAAAAAGGTGGGGTGGCATATTGCCACCCCATCCCTGCGATTATGGTGTTTACTGGTCAAAATCCGGATACAACTCCAGCTCGGCAAACTCGGCATCACTCATGGCCTGGAGCTTGCCCAGTGCGCTGTCTGTCAACTCCCGCAGCTCGGTTTCCTCCGGGGCCAGCTCGCCGCGCATCTCACGCAGGCTGTCGATCAGTCCGGTGCGGCTGCCGGTATTGTAAATGCACATCAGGTTCATTTCCTCAAAAGTAAAGTTTCCCATATCAAATCTCCCTTTCCGCACTCTTTTTTGGCGCTATCTTTTTGTGTTCTGCCTTGGGCTGGCTTTTCAGCTGCTCCATGACGGACTTTTTCTTTTCCCGTTCCTCCCGATGGGCAGCGGTAGCCAAATCCATGAGGGAAATGGGCTGACCGTTGCGGGCCTGCTGTTCCAGCTCTGCCACCGTAGGCTCTTTTGCGCCATTGTTGATGATACCGTCGATCATGCCGTAATCGTCCTCCACGGCCATCTCCGCATTTTTCAGCGGATTTTCCGGCAGGAATCCGGGGATCTGGGTAAAACCAACACTGTCACAGTAATGACAGGATACCTTACCGTCCTGCTTGATCGCAACGATGTCACTGACACTCATAGAAGGACTGTGAAAATCCGCCGGCTTTTGCAGATTAAACTGCTCATATAGTTTTTCCAGCTGCTCCGGTACCGTGCCAGACTCCCTCAGCGGAGCAGTGTAAATGAGATCATAATTGCTGCGGTCTATGGAAATGTCATGGGACTTTAACCAATCCAGATTCATAAAGCGCACATTCTGCGGATCGTCACGGCTCACCTGATAGATAGCAAAGCAATCTCTGTTCTGGGATAGAAATGCCTGTTCGCGTTCCTGCTGATGTTCCTGACGCTCCATGACCTTTTCGTGGAACTGAGGGCTTTTCTCCCATTCCTCACGGTCCACGCCAAAAAGACCGCCATGATCCATGATTTCCTGCGGGTCAAACACCATGCTCTCCGTATTGTCCTCATGCAGCACATAGACGGTCAAACCGGCGGCATCCAGTTCCAGCGCCCGTTCTCTGGTAACAGGGAGCATCCCATCATAGGAGTAGCCGTATTCCTGCATATCTGGTGTGGAGACCTGCTCATCCGGCATGGGGTATTCATCCAGTGCCTGCTCCTGTGCTTCCGGCAGCTGGGAAGAAGCAGCCATCTGACTGGCCTCTGCCTGCATCTGCTGGTAGGCAGCTTCCTGCAAGGTCTCAATCATGGACAACGGTGCGTATTTTACCGAGTCTCTGCCCAAATCGTTGTCATCACAAATCTGGAGAACTGCCTTCATGCGGGAAATCTCCGGCATATCCAGCTGACCACCATCCAGCTCTTTCATGGATGCGGCATCGTAAAGGGTATAGTCCCAGCCGCTGTCACAGGACTGGATATGAAGATAGGTGGCATTGTCGATCAGAAACAAAGCCTCCTGCTGATTGGCGTCCGCCCCCAGCACTTCCATTTCCGGCATTGCCGCAGCCAGTTCCTTTACCGCTTTTTGCACCAGAGGATTATCACGGTAATAGTCGATTGCCTGGATGGTGTCCAGGTCAATGGTCTGGCCGGTCAAAATCGGAAAAGGTCCTTCATAGTCGCTTCCGTCTTTCAGCTCAAAACCAATGCCCTTGATCCCGTTCATTCGTTCTGCCGGAATCTCCTGATAAATGCGGATTGCTTCCTCCAAAGACAGGTTATCGTGGTATTCTCCGAGGTTTGGAAATTCCATGCACTCTGCTACATAGTAGGTCAGATCGCCGGTCTGCTGTCTATCAGATACCTTAGCGGCATCTTCTGGCTGCTCTATCGGGGCGGGTTCCGGCTCTACCTTTGCATGAGGGTCGATTCCGCGCTCTTTGCAGATTTCCTTATAGTGGCGCTCAATGTCGGAGATCAAAGTGCCGGAGGTCTTGTTGATGGTCTCCAAACTGGCTCTCAGCTCTTTCAGTTCCTTGCCCTGGCTCCAGCTTGCAATATAGCCGAAGCTGTTTTCTCCAGTCTCGATGCCAAAATATTTGCAGACTGCATAGGAGATGCTTTCAGCCTCCACTTCCTCCGTGTGGCGGTTTTTGATTGCCCGTTTTTCTGCGGTTGGATCTTCCTCAACTGCAAGACGCCATTCAAACTGATTTTCGTCCACATAACGCCAATCCATATCAGAAGCAAACTGTTCGGCTTCTTTTTCTGTGGCAAAATCCAACTTGAAATCATGCTTGGTTCCACCTTCACTCTCCTGCACAACCTTCCATGACGGTAGCATTTCATATTTTTTAGGGTCATGGAGCTTGCTGTGGGCAATCTCGTGTACTGTGGCTGAAACCGTCTGAACCTCACTCATGCCCTGACGAATGGCAATTTTCTGATGATCAGCAGAAAAATAGCCGTCCGTATCAGCGGCCATTGCTTCAAAAGTAATCGGCACCGGTGCGCTGCGGCGCAGGGCCTCCATGAATGCCTCATAATTTGGCACATTGCCGGAAAGGGAGGAAGCAAGCTCCGGCAAAGGTTTCCCATCGGTCTGGCTCACATCAAAGACCTTGACCGGACGAAACATGGGGATTTCGATTTCTTTTTCCTCTGTGACGATCTTTCCGTCTTTATCCAGAATCGGAGCCTTGGTATCCGGGTCCAGCTTCTGCTCCTCGATTTTCTTCTTATACGGTGTGGGGGCGATGATGGTAATGCCATGCTCGCCCTTTTTTACATGACGCTCAAACTGGTCTTTCCACTTATTGTATCCGGCTACCAAAGTGGCGTCCGGCTTCTGCATATAGATGAGCATGGTGTTGTTTACCGAATAGCGGTGGAAGCGGGACATAACGGACAGATAGCGCATATACTTTTCACTCTCAAACAGTTCTTTGATGCCCTGCTCGATGCCATCTGTGATTTCCCTTAGCCGCTCTCGGTTGGTGGGTTTGTTCTCAGCCATGATTTTCAATCTCCTTTCCAAGTGTGTGATTTCTGCTGTGTGTTCTGCAATCCATGCCTTTTGTTCTTCTTTACTTTCACAAAGGAAAAAGTCCAGCAGATATTCCACATAGGTTTTCTTCTGGATTGCTTCCACAAAACGGGGGTGCGGTTCTTCCTCCGGTGTTCGGGGAGAATTGTCGGCCTCCCATTTTTTCAGCAGATAGTAGTAATCGGACAGTACGCGATAACACCGCTGCCGGTCCTCCCGAAACTTTTGTGCCTCGGTTTTCTGCCGGACATATCTCCTGCGGGGAGGGGCCTGACTGTCATAGATCAGGCCAAAGTCCTGTGCCAGTTTCTCCGCCGCTTCTTTTGAGGAGAGGTCAAAGAGCTTTGCGGTAAAGTCGATCACATCCCCATCTTCACCGCAGCCAAAGCAGTGGAACCGCTGGTCTACCTTCATGCTTGGGTTCTTATCATCGTGAAAGGGACAGCAGGCCATGCCATTTCGTTTGACCTCGATCCCATAAAACGCTGCCGCATCTCTGGTGCTGACCGACTGCTTGACTGCTTCAAATACATTCTCTGTCATGTGCCTTTAACTGTCGGACTTTCGCATAGGAGGCTGGTATCCGGCGGCTTTCGCACGCTCACTGGCGGCTTTGCGGCGTTCTGCGCTATATGGCTCCCGGACTGATACACACCGCTTGGGGACGGTAAAGTTATGGGCGTCCTTTCGGGTGATCTGGTCGGGGTGCTTTTTTGCCAGCAGATCCAGTTTCTCCATCAGACGGGGATCATGAGTATAGATCTCAGCCATTGGTTCTGCCTGGTTATAGAGGAGAATGGTTTCCCGTTCCACTAAAGAGAGCTTCATCGGCTGCCTCCTTTCCGCTGGTCAAATTCCAGCTTGAAGTTGGCGTACTGTCCATCATCCTCCAAAACCACAGCGGCATCGTAGGTCTTTCCGGTTTTCTCCGAATATAGGCCCGTCACACGGACACGGCCATCGTTAAGCAGTGCAGACACCACAGCCTTGGTCGGCTGTTTTTTCTTGGCAGCCCACCATTTGTTGTTTTTCCAGATTGCAAATTTGCAAGAATCATTCTGACAGAAGAAGCCTTTTTGCAGTTCTGCAACTTCACCGCCGCAGCGAGGGCATTTGCCCACCACCTCACGGGGCGGAGTGAACAGGTACTCAGTTCCCTTGATGACCTGATAAGTCCCCACCAGATCTTTCAGCATGGTGCTGATCCCGTCCAAAAACTCCTCCGGGGCAAGCTGCCCGCGCTCGATCTCTCCCAGGCGGTACTCCCACTCGGCAGTCAGAAGCGGCGATTGCAGCTGTTCCGGCAAAACCGTGATAAGGGAAACTGCATCGTGGGAAGGGAGAAGCTGCACCGTTTTCCTGCTCTTTTTTCGTTCCAGAAAACCGGCAGATACCAGCTTTTCCAAAATACCGGCACGGGTGGCCGGTGTCCCCAGACCTTTTCGCTCGGCATCCTCCGGCATATCCTCTTTTCCAGCAGTCTCCATCGCGGACAATAGGGTGTCCTCCGTAAAGTGCTGGGGCGGACTGCTTTTGCCTTCTTTGACGATTGCCGCAGAAACCGAAAGGGTCTGTCCTTCGGTCAGCTCCGGCAGGGCTTTCTCTACGCCCTCTTTTTTCGGCTCTGTATCCTTCATTTTGGCACGATAAGCGTCCTCCAGTGCTTTCCATCCGGGGTGCTTCACCGTTTTTCCTTTTGTGGTAAACTCCCCACCGGCACACGCTGCAATCACAACGGTTTCCGAATAGATATGGGGCTGGGCTACGGCGCACATCAGACGCAGGGCCACCAGCTCCAGCACCGCTTTTTCTCCCGCAGGAAGGGCAGAAAGGTCTGCATCCTTGAGATTTCTGGTAGGGATTACTGCGTGGTGGTCGGTTACTTTCTTATCGTTGATTACCGTCTGCGGATCACAGGTAATGGCGATCCCTTTGCGAAACGGCATAGCACTGGCAACCAGATTCACCAGCACCGGCAGGCTGTCTGCCATATCACCAGTCAGATAGCGGCTGTCAGTACGGGGATAGGTGCAGAGCTTCTTTTCATACAGGCTTTGCAGATAGTCCAGGGTCTGCTGGGCTGTAAATCCAAGCAGGCGGTTGGCATCTCTTTGCAGAGTAGTCAGGTCATAGAGGGCAGGCGGCTTTTCGGACTTTTCCTTGCACTCCACCTTTTTGATTGTGACATTTGCACCCTGACAGGCTTCTTTCAGCTGCTCTGCAGCGGCCTTATTCGCCATGCGCTCCCCGGATACGGTAAGACCGGGCAGCTCCAGCGCCACGGTATAAAAGGGAACCGGCTGAAAGGTGTCGATCTCACCTTCTCGCTGGACAATGAGCGCCAGTGTTGGGGACATCACGCGCCCGATGTTGAGGGTGCGGTGATACAGCACGGAAAAAAGCCTTGTGGCATTGATTCCCACCAGCCAGTCGGCCTTGGCACGGCAGAGGGCAGCATCCCGAAGTCCGTCATAATCCGCACCGGGGCGCAGGTTTGCAAAGCCTTCCCTTATGGCAGAGTCCTCCATCGAAGAAATCCAGAGCCTTTTCATAGGCTTTTGACAGTCTGCCAGCTCATAGACGCTGCGGAAGATCAGCTCACCCTCGCGTCCGGCATCGCAGGCATTTACCACCTCCGTCACATCCGGGGCATTCATCAGCTTTTTCAGAATATCAAACTGCTTTTTCTTATCCTTTCCCACTACCATCTGCCAATGTTCCGGCAGGATAGGCAGGTCATCATATCGCCACTTGGCATACTTGGGGTCATAGCTGTCTGCATCCGCAAGACCGGCCAGGTGGCCCACGCACCAGCTGACACGCCAGCCGTTGCCCTCCAGATACCCGTCCTTACGGACGGTTGCGCCGATCACCGCCGCCAAACTCTGGGCAACTGATGGTTTTTCGGCAATTACCAATTTATGTTGAGCCATGATGGTTCCTCCTCTCTTTGAGCCATCGGGACATTTCCCGGTGACAGATACCTACGCAGGGTCTTCCATAATTCCCGCAACCATAGCAGGGGTGGCTGTGGGGTAAAGAAGGAGGACGGGAAGTTTCCTTCCCGCCCTCCGGCCTGCGTGTCATCATGCGTTCATAGGGACTGTCTGTGAAACGGGTCATTTCACACTGTCCTCATCATCTTCTTCTGTGCTGCCCCCGTCAGCATCCGGTTCTTCCGACTCCTCATCCTCGGTTTCCCATTCCTCGGAATCTTCCTCTCCATAATCATAATCGTCCAGACTGTCATTTCCCTTGGTTTTAGGCTTATTCTTAACGAGCTTCAAGTAGGCAAATACGCCACCGCCTCCCAGCAGAGCCAGCAAAAGGACTATCGCAGCCGGGTTCAATCCGGCAGGCTTCTCTTTTTCCGGCTCCGATGTTTCTGCCGGAGGTTCCGGTGCTTTGCCCGTACATTTACTCTTATCAGTTGCGCAGACCGGGCAGGCCGTATTGACTGCCCCTGCTTCACATTTTGTTGAACAGCTGCATACCGCAGGCATCTCCTCTTTGGGTTTTCCATCTTCCATCAGCGCCGCAAGGTCTGCATCGTCCACCTGATTCAGAAAGTGAACAGCAGTCTCCTTGTCCTCATTCGCCCTATCAATCAGGATGTAAAAGTAATTTCCAGCTTTGGTCGTAACAGTAATAAGCTGCTTATTGCCTCCAAAATCATCCACCAATGCCGCATTCCCCTCCGGTGTAAGTGCCGGTGCCGGTTCTGTTTCTTCCACAATCACATTGCTGTCATTGGTAGAATCCTCTGCCGGTGCCGCCGGAGCCTGTTCTGACCCCTGTGCGAAAGCAGGGATCGTAAAGCCAAATGCCACAACCATTGTCAGGCAAAGGGCGGAAAGTGTTTTGCAAATTCTTTTATTCTTCATAAGCGGTAACCTCCTGATTATTTGATTCCGACAGTGCTGTATCTCTACCGTGGTTCATTCCACCGGAAAGCATAGCGTTCAGCTGTGCTGGCGTCATGCGTAACGCACGAACCATCTGAACGATTTCCAGATTCTCTGCCTCCGTTTTCTGTGCTTCCAGGGTCTTGAGCTTTTCCTGATATTCCGCAATCTTCTCACGGGTTTTCTCAATTTCCTGGTCGATACGTTCAATTTTGTTTTTTGCCATAACCGTTCACTCCTTTCCACAAAGTCTGTTACCAGTTCATCAGACCATAGCCTTTAATGCTTTGATAATTCAGGTCATAACTTTTGATCTTGCAGGCATCGCCGGAATTTCCCTCCACGGTATAAACACGGCTGCCATCCGTACCGATCACGATACCCACATGGTCTGCTGTCCCATCCAAATCCCAATCAAAGAAAATTGCATCTCCGGGAGCCAGATTGTTATAGCCTCTTGCACCCCATTGTCCATGAGACTGGAACCACGGAACGCCCTGCCACTCACAGCCAGCAAAACGCGGCTCACTTTTTCCAGCCTGGTTATAACACCAGGATACAAAGCAGGCGCACCACTCCACGCGGCTGTCAAAGCCATACCAGCTCCAATAAGGATAGCCGCCCACATTGCCGACCTGACGCTTGGCCAGCTCCACCAACTGCGGATTTCCGGGACGGGTTCCATTTACGAACTGTACACCGGTCAAGTCCTCGGAATTGCTCATGTCAGGGGAACCACCGCCAAACAACAGCGGCTTATTGCCCATGGTCTGTCGGTAGACCTGATACATTTCCATCTGCTCCGGGGTCAGAATCTCCGACGCCACAGCGGAAATGGGCTTGCTGGTGAGTTTCACATTCAAAATGTAATACTCATAGGGGACTTCTTCTGAGGTGGTCTCGCCGGTCTCCGGGTCGGTGGAGGTCTCCGTGCGGTAGCGAATCTCCACTTCCTCAGTAAGCGTCAGCTGATACTGTGCTGCAAACACACGCGCCAGCTCTGCCTGAGCGCTCTGCCGGGTGTAGCCTTGCAAAACGGCAGACAGAAATGCTGCCAGCTCATGAGGGTCATGACCGATCATACCAAGGTCATAGCGATACTCGTCATACCCTGGGTGGCTGCTTTCTATGTTGTCGATTTTCTCCTGCAACTGGGCTTCTCTGGCTGCATAATCTGCCTCCACCGCCAGCATTTCCGGGTCATCCGACGGATAGGTGGTGCCGGAGAGAACGGAACCGATGCTCTGCGCCATCATGGAGCAGGAGGACATGGTATTCATCAGCATACAGGTAATGAGGAACAAAACCCCTGCCATCAGGAAACCCTTCTTGTGGCGCATGACGAATGCCCCTGCCTGCTGTGCCTTTTCTTTTACCGTCCTTGCGGCTTTTCCGGTTTTGGATGCAGCCTGGGCGGTATTTCCGGCAGTCTGACCGGCGTGTTTGGCGGCGGCATACTGCTTTTTGATGGCCTGCTTTTGCTGCCAGCGGGAAAGAGGGTTGCTGGCAAACTGGGGATTTTCCTGCAAAGATTTCTGGTACAGAACATTTACATTTGCCTTTTCCAGTTGACGCTCTGCCTGGGCTGCTTTGCGGTACGGCTTCAGCTTGTGGCTGCGATAGCCCTCCCGCACCAGATAAGCGCCGGTCTCCACCGCCTCCTCGGACTTGTGGGCGCTTTCCACGCCCACATTGTCCTGTTCTGTTTCCCGGATCTCTTTGTGGAGCTTGCCCGCAACCAGATGGACGGGAGCTTCCCTGACTCCTTGAGAAACTTTGGAGGGTGGCTTTTTCTTGTCCTCAAAGGTCAGCTTCGAGGTCTTTTTTCCGGTATCCGGGTCAATGACCGTCTGCCTGACCTTTTTCTTTGGGATATTGGCCTGCGCCTTATCTGCTCTGGCCGCGGCTTTCTCCACTTTACGGATCGGCTTTTCCAGTGCAGGGTCAGACCGTTCCTCATCAGTAAAGCGCAGGCGCGGCTCTTTATTCAAACCATTCTCCCAGCATGAGGGAGGACATCATGTAGTGCAGCTCTGCATAAATGGCCATTCCCACAGGATCGTTGAACATACAGCCGGACAGGTAGGCATAAAACTGTGCCACCACATCGGACAGGATCTTCGCCTCTGTTCCTTCCAGAATCAGGCCGCCCATACCTTCTTTAGCACGAATGGCGCTCCAGACCTCTGCCAGACGGAGAAGCCCCACCTGACCGGTCTCATTCAGTTCGGCTGCCTGATCTGCCGCCGTGCGGCACTCACTTACCGCATCGGCCATGACCGTAAGCAGCTGGCTGCGCTGGGCATTTACCGCCCTGTCAAAAAACATCAGCGGATTTTTATTCAAAATGTTGGGGTTCATCATCATTCATCCTCCTTCTTTTTCAGTTCCTGGGGTTTGGTAGTCATAATGCGGTAAAGTTCGGTGTTCTTCGGGAAGTGGTCTACAAACGGCAGGATTGTAGAGCCATAGAACAGCAGGCCCTCGCCCTCACCGGAGTGGGTCACATAGCTAAGCTGGTGCGTGGAAATCCCCAGTTGCTTCGCCAAAATCTGACGGTCTCCGCCTGCCTGGTTGAGCATATACACGAAGTCGGAATTTTCAAAGATATTTTCCACCTCGCGGCTGCTCAAAAGGTCTTTGACATTCTGGGTGATACCTGTCGGAATACCGCCCCATTTTCTGAATCGCTTCCAGATTTCCACCGTATAGGCGGCGGTCTGCTCCTCCTTCAAAAGCAGGTGCATCTCGTCGATGTAGTAGCGGGTAGACTTGTGAGCGGCACGGTTGATGGTAACGCGGTTCCACACCTGATCCTGTACCACCAGCATACCGATTTTCTTGAGCTGCTTGCCCAGTTCCTTGATGTCATAGCAGACAATCCGGTTATCAATGTCCACATTGCTCTGATGGTTGAACACATTGAGGGAGCCGGTTACATAGATTTCAAGAGCCGTGGCGATATACTGGGCTTCCTTTTCCTCCTGTTCCCGAAGCAGGTTATACAAATCCTCCAATATGGGCATATTCTCCGGGCGCGGGTCATTGAGATAGGTCTGATAGACCAGGCGCACACAGCGGTCGATGATGGTTTTCTGCACCGGCTGCAAGCCCTCCTTACCGCCCACGATCAGCTCACACAAGCTGAGGATAAAATCAGACTTGAGGGACAGCGGGCTTTCATCATCCGAATAGTCCAGATTCAGATCCATCGGATTGATATAGTTGGTTGAAGTAGGTGAGATCTTGATGACCTGCCCATGCAGACGCTCAACAAGAGGTGCGTACTCCGCTTCCGGGTCACAGATAATAACATCATCACTGGTAAGCAAAAAGCAGTTGGCAATTTCTCGTTTTGCGCTGAAGGACTTACCGGAACCCGGCGTACCCAGAATCAGGCCGTTGGGGTTTTTCAGCAGCTTTCTGTCCACCATGATGAGGTTGTTGGACAGAGCATTGATGCCGTAGTACAGAGCTTCTTTCCCGTTCTGGAACAGTTCCTGCGTAGTAAAGGGCACAAAGATAGCTGTGGAACTGGTGGTCAGTCCTCGCTGAATCTCAATCTGATTGAGACCCAGAGGCAGACAGCTCATCAGCCCTTCTTCCTGCTGGAAGTCCAGCCTGGTCAGCTGACAGTTATACTTCTGGGCAATAGAGCCTGCCTGAAAGATGTTGTTGCCAAGCTGACGGGGATTGTCCGCTGTGTTCAGCACCAGAAAGGTCAAAAGGAACATTCTCTCGTTGCGGCTCTGCAAATCCTGCAAGAGTTTTTTCGCTTCACTGCCGTAGGTAGCAAGGTCAGATGGAATGATGTCCATGTCGTATCCGGCACGGACTGCTTTTTTCTGTTCCTCGATCTTGCT
>OCPV01001776.1_pt1 | contig 10914 bp, 8 predicted proteins | sample 1538511 | NCBI WGS metagenome assembly OCPV01 (sample SAMN04571704, study PRJEB22368) | human gut metagenome | biome: human gut; material: stool | host: Homo sapiens | place: Luxembourg | collected 2012-08-30 | reverse complement strand
CGAAAGCAACTTGACTGGAACTTCTCCGGGCGCAGTCCGTTATTTACATTCCCTCATCCGGACGGGAACGGACACCCTGCCGGATTTGGTAGCTTCATGATGCATGGTGCGGGCAAAGCTTACCGCACGCACGGTCTCCACTCAAATCACACCCGAGCCCGGCTCGTGGACCTTCCGGGGCGGATGGGCGCCTAATTAGGCAGCCAGTGCGTACTGATTGTTGTCAGTTAATTTTAAAAAGTTGCCCGTTTTATCGTGGCCAGGCGCCACGGCCCGCTATTCCAGCCTCACTACCCCCGTCGAAACCGGTACGCCCCCGGATCGAGAAAATATGGGCTGCGCGGGAGGCAGGGGAGAGCCTGCCTCCTGCGAAAGCTTACAAATTAAAATCTGCCGTAGGGATCTTTGAGCTTCTTCGGCTCCGGATAGGTCTCGCCCTTCGTATCGACGCGGACGGACTTCATCTTCTGCTCGGTCTCCGGGCGGTCATTGCGGTCCGTCTTGACCTGGCAGATGGCGTCGACGACCTCCATGCCGGAGAGCACCTTGCCGAACGCAGCATACTGCTTATCGAGATGCGGCGCGTCCTGATGCATGATGAAGAACTGCGAACCGGCGGAGTTCGGAGACTGCGCGCGCGCCATGGACAGCACGCCGCGCTTATGCTTCAGCTTATTGTCCACGCCGTTGAACAGGAACTCGCCCTTGATGCAGTAGCCGGGACCGCCCATGCCGGTGCCCTCGGGGCAGCCGCCCTGGATCATGAAGCCGGGAATGACGCGGTGGAAGATGAGGCCGTCATAAAAGCCGCTGTTTGCCAGCGAGATGAAGTTATAGACCGACTGCGGCGCGACATCCGGGTAGAGCTCGGCGGTGATGATGCCGCCGTTTTCCATTTCAATGGTCACAACAGGATTTTCCATGGTCAGTGATTCCTTTCTTTCATCGCGCGGTCGATCTGACGGCGCGCGTCCTTATTGGCGGCGTCCTGCCGCTTGTCATAGAGCTTTTTGCCCTTGCACAGCGCGACCTCGACCTTGACGCGGGAGTTTTTCAGATAAACGGAGAGCGGAACGATGGCGTAGCCGTCGAGCTGGACCTTGGAGGCCAGCCGCTGGATCTCACGCTTGTGCATGAGCAGGCGGCGCGGGCGGATAGGGTCCTTATTGAAGATGTTGCCCTTTTCATAGGGGCTGATATGCATCTGCCGCACCCAGAGCTCTCCGTCCTTCACGCTGCACCAGGCGTCCTTGAGGTTCAGGGTGCCAAGCCGGATGGACTTGACCTCCGTGCCGAACAGCTCAATGCCCGCCTCGAAGCGCTCCTCGACGAAATATTCATGAAACGCCTTTGAATTTTTGGCAACGATCTTGACGCCGGTCTTCTCCATCTGTTCACCCCGCTTTCCTATTATTTTCTATTATATCATATTTGTCAAGCGCCAAACAGCAGCGGCTCGAGTGCCTGCACGGTCTCGAGATAAAAATCGCTGAAGCGGCGTAGAAAAGCGCGGATCTCGGGGTCGTCGTGCGACCAGCCCGCGCAGGCGAACGGCACGCCGCAGGCGTGGGCCATGTCATAGCCGGGCTTGAGATCATCCACCATCAATAGCTCATCCGGACGCAGGTCATACAGCCGCATGATCTCCTGCAGGGCGTAGGGCGATGGCTTGCGGCGGTCCTCGCCGAGGTCCCAGTCGAAAATCTGATCCGGCTCCAGATCGAAGTGCAGCCGGTAATCGCGCAGGATGTTTTCACGCGCGGAGTGCGACGAGACGCACAGCAGGCCGCCCTCCTGCTTCCAGCGCATCAGGATGGGGCGCAGGCCGTCATAGGGGGGCGGGATATGTGTGGCGACATAGCTTCGCCACATGTCGTACTGCATGTCGATCTCCTCGGGCGTCAGGCCGATATAGTCGCTGCAAAGGGCGGAAAAGCCGGGGGAGAAGCACCAGCGGGTGAATTCCTCCCGCGTGATGGTCCTGCCGGGGCGAAGCACCTTCAGGGCTTCGAGAAAGCTGGGATAATTAACGGTCTCCTCGCTGCGCACGACGGTATCGTCGTGATCGAGCACGAGACAGCGATAGTTCAGCATAGGTTCCTCCAGGAAGGATTTCGATATAAATGGGAAAGACCGAGAGCCGGTGTGCGGCGGTGAGCGCCCGGTAGGGGAACATTCAATGGCAGAAGGGCACCCGTTGCATTATCCTGACGTGTCATTGCGAGGAGCGAAGCGACGCAGCGATCTCACAGGGCGAGGTTGGATAGCAGGCAGCCTTTGGCGAAAACGTGACCGGGACATCCGCGTATTCTTTTCCATCGTTATTTTAGCAGAGTTTCCCACAAAATGCAAATCCTTCCCCATGGATTTCTGCCTTGATTTACGAACAAATGTTTGATATAATGAGAGCAGAAATCAGCGGAGGTGAGCACATGGAGGATATCGTGAACCGGCAGATTGAGATGATCTCCGTCTGCGCGGCGGACGGTGCACTGACGCCGATCCGCTTCCGCATGGAGGACGGCGAGCATATGCTGCGCACCGTCCCGATCCGGCAGGTCGTCTGCTCCCGGCCCATCACCTATGCCGGGGTGGAGGCCATCCAGTACCTCTGCAAGACGCAGCTGGGGCAGCAGGAGGCGCTTCTGGAGCTGCGCTATACCGTGCGGACGCATCGCTGGACGCTTTTCCGGGTGGTGTACGGATGCCCCGGGTGATCTTTCATGTGGATGTGAACAGCGCGTTCCTGTCGTGGTCGGCGGCTTACCGCGTGCGGGTGCTGGGCGAACAGGAGGACCTGCGCGGCATTCCCTCCGCCGTGGCCGGGGAGCGCGCAGAGCGGCACGGCATCATCCTGGCCAAGAGCATCCCGGCGAAAAAATGCGGCGTGAAAACAGGCGAGCAGATCTTTCTGGCGCAGCAAAAATGTCCGGGGCTGAAGCTCGTGCCGCCGGACTATGCGCTGTATGTGCAGGCTTCCCGGCGCTTTATTGCCCTGCTGCGGGAATTCGCGCCGGTCGTGGAGCAGTATTCCATCGACGAGGCGTGGGCCGACCTGAGCGGCACGGAGGGGCTTTATGGCTCGCCGGTCGCGGCGGCGGAGCTGCTGCGCACACGCATCCGCGAGGAGCTGGGCTTTACGGTGAATATCGGCATCTCGTCCAATAAGCTGCTGGCCAAAATGGCAGGGGAGTTTGAAAAGCCGGACAAGGTCCACACGCTGTTCCCGGAGGAGGTGCCGCAGAAGCTCTGGCCGCTGCCGGTGCGGGAGCTGTTTATGCTCGGGCCTGCCACGGAGCGTCGGCTCAACCGCATCGGCATCCACACGATCGGCGAGCTGGCGCAGGCAGACCCGGAGCTGGTGCTGCACTATCTGAATAAGCCGGGACTGGCACTGTGGCACTCGGCAAACGGCCGGTGCAGCGAGGAGCTGCTGCCGCAGCCGGAGGCGAACAAGGGCTATGGCAATTCCACAACACTGCCCGCCGATGTCACAACGGAGGCAGGGGCGCAGCGCGTGCTGCTGTCGCTCTGCGAAACGGTCGCCATGCGCCTGCGGCGTGACGGCAAGGCGGCGCGGTGCATTTCCGTGAGCCTGCGGAGCGCGGATTTCGTCACGTTTTCTCACCAGACGATGCTGCGGGAGGCCGTGCACGGGACGGAGGAGCTGTTCCGCTGCGCCTGCCGGGTCTTTGCCGAGGCATGGGACGGGCAGACGCCGCTGCGCCAGCTCGGCGTGCAGGCCACAAGGCTGGAGGAGCCGCAGCCGCGCCAGCTTGACCTGTTTGCCGTGGGCGGCGCGCAGCAGTATGCCCGCAAGGCGATCCTGGATGGGACCGTGGATGCCCTGCGCGAAAAATACGGCGAGGGCGTCATCCGGCGGGCGCGCTTTACCGGAGCGGACACCGTGCTGGCAGGCGGACTGTCCAGGGAGCGGCGGACGGGCATCACAAAGCCGCTGGATGCGGAGTAAAAGACATGAAACGGATGCAGATACGCCACAGCATTGTCAAGGATAAGGCAGGTTATCGGAGAACCTGCGCGGCCCCCAATTTTGGAGGAAAGAAATGCAATGACGTAATGCCGCCCGATGTACCCGCGCACCGTGGCTTATTCGCACTCTATGATCGGAGGAATAAAGCGCTCAATTGCACGGCGCAGCTTGGGGTGGCGAATGACGAAATGAATGCACGGCGCTTTATTCTTTGATACCATTGCCCATTTCCCTTCGTGAATCAGGATATTGAGATTGCTGAACGGCTGAAAATGCACCAATTCCAGGGAATAGTTCGGCTGGCACTTTCCAAAATTTTCCGTCAGACGGAGATGCTCCAGATATTCCTTGTAGCTATAGAGGAAATCGTGCTCCGGAAACAGGCCGGAAACCGGAAGAGAGACGGAGGTCTCCTCAAATTCAGCTTGTGTCAGCAGCGGAAGTTCATCCTTGACATGATTGTCCTGCAGCACGCGGAGGAAGAGGATGCGCTGCTGTTCTGCAAAAGAAAGAATTTTCCGCTGCTCCGCCTCCGGTATGTGGCGAACTGTCAGAAATGCCGTCAGAAATTCGGGAGTTGCCGTATAGATAGGCGGTGCAGACAGAAGATTTCGACGGTTCCCGGCGGTTTCGCTGTCTGCCGCCAGAAAGGCATTCAGTTCATTTTGCGACGTCTCTCGATAAATGTCCATCAGGGGCTTCGCTTTCTGCAGCAGATCATCTGCACGCTTCCGGTAATAGGCCAGATCACGCTTTCCCCTTGAAAGGCGATACATTCCGTCTTCATGACAGCCTGCAATACACTCGCCCGAAAGCGCGGCGGAGCCGGAAACCTTCAGAAAGTGGCAAAAAACAGTGTTCGGTGCGCTCTGAAGATAGTAAGGAGAGATCTGCCCGGTCATATAGAGCGGGATGTGGCTTTCCAATCCCAGCATCATCTCCTGAAACGGACGGTTGAGGCTGTGAATGATGTTCAGATGCAGGCCCTTTTTCAGAAGGAGGGCCAGTCCGAGCATATATTTCTTGGAAAAATCCAGATCAGCTGCCATATCCTCCATCGGCATATCGCTGTAGAGGAATACAGGCTCAGTCGATTTGGAAAGGACGGTCGCCTTGAAAAAGTCCAATTCTCCCTTTTTCATCTCCTCCAGGCCGTGATAGGTTCTGGCAGTCTGGAGGAGAAACGGCACGTTGGGAACACATAGCTCGTCGAAGTGAATCGCCCGGATGTACTCATTCAGATCAAAGCTATTCATTGCGTTCAGGAAGGCGGAAACAGAGGAGCTCTCCGTGTCTTCTGCCGCAGCGCTGCCCATAAGCCAGTCTGCGACGGCACGAAAATATTCAGCCTCGCCGGAGAGAGAGCCGAACGGAACGCCGAGCATATGCGCTACGGCCGAACGACCGCTTTCCCCATCAAACCGGCGGACAACAAACCTTGCAACATCGGCGGCAAAGCGCTTGGGATCGGCAGGCGCCCGCTGCCCGCTGCGAATGCGGGAAAGAAAGGAAGGGTCATAGGAAATAGCCTTCGCCAGCTCCGCCGAAGAAATATGCAGAACGGTCAGAAGCCGGTTGATCTTTGTACGCAGTGCCTCCGGGTCGGACCGCTGCAGATCCATGCAGTCTGTGCACTGCGCATAGAGCGAGTCCGGCGAAAGCTGCTTTCCCTTACATGCGGCGATGGAGCAAAGGCCCTGAAGCAGGAGCTTAAGGCCCTCCTGATCGGGAGTGCGTTCCCCGGAGCGAAAGCGGCTCAGCGTTGCGGCAGACAGACCGCATGCCTCAGACAGCTCCTTTGCGGTACAGTCTGCCAGCTCCATCCATTCGTTGAGTCTCTCGGAAAATCTCATAGAGGATACCTTCCTTTCACGCATTTCGTCCGTCCGTAGCTTTTGACTGGGCAGGTTTTGACCGTTTGACAACGTTATCATAGTACATGGGTTTCCGAAATGTCAATGACAAAAATGAAAGACTTTTCAAAAACGGTGGCGTCTATGATATAGTAAAAAAAGAATCAGACCATCGAACTATCGAAGAACCTAAGCGAGCCCAAATCCCGGCAGGACCTTTTCGACCGGCTGCTTTCGGATTACCGGTCAGGAACGAAAATCATGCAGAAAGGATCTGTAGTATCATGAAACGGATTATTTTGTCCCTGCTGCTCACCCTGTCCCTGACGCTTTCCCTGCTTCCGGCGGTGAATGCGGCGGGCATCCCCGGCGAGGAAAAGCTGCCCGGCGAGGCGGGCTACGGCTTTACCTACGCATTCGTCTCACCGACGACCATTGAGATCACCGCCTATTACGGCTACGAGGCGGAGGTCACCGTCCCCTCGACCATCGACGGCTATACCGTCGTGGGTATCCAAAGCTTCCACAACGAGGAGGGCTACAGCAACCCCAATATCTTTGTCCGCAAGGTTGTCCTGCCCGAAACGGTGACGTACATCGCAGACGGTGCATTCTACGACAACGACGACTGGTCAGCGAAGACCCACTTTGAGCTGCGCGAGATCGTCCTGCCGCAGAGCCTGAAAACCATCGGCAAAAATGCGTTTTACCACAACTACTACCTGCAAAAGATCGACATTCCCGCCGGCGTGACGGAGATCGGCGCGGGTGCCTTCGCAAAGTGCCAGAATCTGTCCGACATCACCATCCGCGGCGAGAACACCCTCCTGCATGGCGGCGCGTTCGGCGAGAAGAGCGGTTACAGCGTCGGCGCCTTTGCCGGAAAGCTCAGAGAGCTGCACCAGCAGTGGCTGTATGACGACAGCGCCTCGGACTTCTTCATCTGGAAGGGGCAGCTCTTGGACTACAGGGGCACGAGCAAGATGCCCGTCCTCCCTGACACCGTGAAGGTCATCGGCGCGTCGGCGTTCTGGCGGTCGGACATTACCGGCGTGACCATTCCGTCGAGCGTCAAGCTGATCGGCGCGTCGGCGTTCTATGAGTGCGCCTCCCTGACCTCTGTGGACATCCCCGGCAGCGTTGAGCGCATTGACAACAACGCCTTCTGCGACTGCACCGGCATGACCTCCGTCAAGCTGAACAAGGGGCTGAAGGTCATCGGCGAGGGCGGCTTCAACGACTGTGATGGGCTGACGAGCCTCGTCCTGCCCGAGGGGCTGACCACGCTGGAGGAGCGGGCGTTTTACGACTGCGAGAATATCGAGCGCTTCACCTTCCCCAAGTCGCTGACCGATATGGAAGACTCCAGCATCTATACCTCGAAGTGGTATGAGGGGCTTGCCGACGGCACGGAGCTATACTGCGGCAGCGTGTTCCTCGGCTGCAAGGGGGAAAAATACCCCTCCAAGCTGACCGTCCGTCCCGGCACAAAAATGGTGCGCATCGAGCAGGACAATCTGGACGGCGTGAACGAGCTGATCCTGCCCGACGGGCTGGAATCGCTCAGCATCACGGAAGGAGGCGGCAGCATCGCCAAGCTTACCGTTCCGGAGAGCGTCCATTACATCAATCTCCGCAAATTTGCCCATCTGACCGACCTCAAGCTGCCGACGACGGCGGTTCTGGAGGAGAGCTGCTTTTCCGGCTGTTACCAGATCAAGAATCTGACCATCCCGAAGGGCAATACGACGCTGAAGGGACTTAGCGTCGGCAGGACGGCGCACGTGGTTTTGCCCGACGACGTGCTCGAGGTGCGCGGGCCGATCTCCAACGGCGACCCCTATCGCTCCAACAACAAGGACGGCAACTCCAACCTCAAGTCGATCGACCTGAAGAACGTCCGCATTCTGACGGGCGGCGCGCTCAGCGACTGCGTTGCGCTCGAGAGCGTGACGCTGCCGGATTCGCTCATTGCGCTCGGCGACGGTGTGTTCAGCGGCTGCGCCCGTCTGCGCTCCGTCAAGGGCGGCAGGAATGTCCGCCAGATCGGAGATGGCTGCTTCTCCGGCTGCGCCGCGCTGACGGATTTCGGCGAGCTGGAAAAGAACGTGACCCACGTCGGTTCTTGGGCCTTCCAGAACTGCGGCTGGTTCCACGATCAGCCGAACGGCGTGGCCTATTTCGGCAAGGCCGCCTATGCCTATAAGGGCTCGATGGCGGAGGGCACCATCCTGAGCCTCAAGGACGGCACGGTTTCCGTCACCTATGAGTTCCTCGCGGGTCAGACGGAGCTGAACCCCACCTTCGACCAGCCGAATCTCGCGGGGCTGATCCTCCCGCAGAGCTGCAAATACGTAGATGCCTACGCCTTCGCCGGCGCGAAGAATATGAAGTTCATCGACCTCGGCGGTGTGCAGTACATCGGCAGGGAGGCATTCAACAACAGCGCCTGCGAGAGCATCGTCCTGCCGGATTCCGTGCGCTTTGTCGGCAGCAACGCCTTCTCCGCGCCGTATATCAAGGCAATTCATCTGAACGACGGGCTGCGCGTGCTGGACGAGGGCGCGTTCTTCACCTATGGCAAGGGCAAGGGCGTTACCATCCCTGCCAGTGTCGCCTACATCGGCTATCAGGCGTTCGGATATTGCCCGGTCGACCCGGACAACGAGTTCGCGGGGCTGACCAAGATTGACGGCTTCGTCATCCGCGGCACGGCGGGGACGGCTGCGCAGACCTACGCCGTGGACAATGAATTCACCTTCGAAACGGGCGCCTGCACCGCCCATCAGCCCGTGACGGAAACGGTCGCGCCGACCTGCCGCACCGGCGGCTTTACGCGCACGGTCTGCGCCGTCTGCGGCGCCGTGACTGCGTCGGCAAATACCGCACCCATCGCGCATAAGCCCGTCGCCAACGACCCGATCGAGGCCACCTGCACCCGTCCGGGCTATACCGGCGGCACGCACTGCGCCTTCTGCGGCCTGACCCTGACCCAGCCGACGCAGACCCCCGCGCTGGGGCACGACGAGGTCGTCGCTACGGAGGAATACGAGTATTCTGCGTATTACGGCATGATCCGCCACTACTGCCGCCGCTGCGAGCTGAAGTGGTATGAGACCGACGGCGACAGCGGGCACGTCCACGACTATACCTACCGCACCGACACCGTTTATCCGACCTGCATCAACGCGGGCTACACTGAGCACTTCTGCGCCTGCGGCGAGAGCTATCGAGACGGCTATATTCCTGCGCTGGGGCACGATTATGTCAATGGTGTCTGCTCACGCTGCGGGAACACCGAGGGCAGCTGTGACGGCGGCGCAAGCTGTCCCTCCAAGCCTTATCACGACGTGGACACCGGACGCTGGTACCACGAGGGCGTCGACTATGCCATTGCGCACGGCCTGATGAACGGCGTCGGCAACGGCATGTTTGAGCCGGAGAGCAGCATGACGCGCGCCATGCTCGTCACGGTGCTCTGGCGCTACGCCGGAAGCCCGGCCGGATGGGAGAATCCCTTCACAGACGTGCCAAACGGAAGCTGGTTCACGCAGGCCGTGGCTTGGGCAGCCGAAAACGGCATCGTGAACGGCGTCGGCAACCATAAATTTGAGCCGGACAGCAATATCACCCGGGAGCAGATGGCGGCGATTCTGTTCCGCTATGCAGCGATGTCCGGATTTGATACCTCAGCGCGTGGAAATCTGGATCAGTATCCCGATCGGGGCGATGTCAGCGGCTATGCCGTGGAGCCTCTCTCCTGGGCGGTTGCCGAGGGCCTGATAAAGGGGACCGACAATGGGAATGGCATTCTCCTCGATCCGCAGGGCAATGCCACCCGCGCTCAGGTCGCAACGATCATCATGCGGTTTATTCGTACCGCAGCAAGCAAGTAAAAAGACTGCCATGAATCACGAGGCCGAAAACGCCGACCGACCTAAAGTCTTGCAGAAAAAGCGTAAAAGAAACGGTCCGAGCGTCCTTTCCTGCGCAATTCTTACCAGATAGAACGAAGCAGGTCCTCCCGATATGGGAAGGACCTGCTTCAGCTTGCTCCTAAAAGTCCCTTCAGGATTTTTCGCCAAGCGATATACCTATATTATATTTACAGGGAAAAATCCAGCTCGTCATATTCGGAAAAATCCTTTGGCTTGCGGCGCTTCGGCACGCGCTTGAGCGGATCGTATTTGAACTTCCGGCAGTGGTGGCAGGCAGCGACAAAGCCGCGCTTGGCGCAGAGATACGTTTCGTCGTCGAGCTTCCCGGCGTAGATACAGTAGGAGCAGAATCGGTCGATCTTTTTTCGGAACAGCATGCGGGCCACCTCCTTTTTTGCTATTATACCGCAGCGTGGCGCAAATTTCCAGCCCGAATTTTTCGCAGAAGGGGAGCCAGCAGTGCGCAAGCGGTCAACGCTCCGGCAGACAGCAGCGCGGCAGGAGACGGCGCAAAGCAGGCGAGGGCCAGCACGGCCGAGAGCAGGCCATGCAGCAGCTTTGCGGAAAAGTAACCGTGCGGACGAAGCCCCGCCGTCTGCCAGAGGCTCATGGCCTGAAAATGGACGCAAAGCCCGCCCCAGCCCATCAGAAGGGCGCAGGCGGCCTCCGCGCCGGGGCCGGAGAGCAGCAGAATGCCGCTGGAAAGCTCGAGCGCGCCGCAGGCCAGCGCCTCGGCCAGCCGGTTCGGCAGCAGGGCCGTCAGCCCGGCGGCGCGCAGCACGGCGAGCATCGACGAAAAAAAGACGATGAGCCCGCTGACCTGCAGCAGGGCGGCGCAGCTTCCCTGCACGGCCTCCGGCACCAGGGAGGGAAGCTGCGGCTTCTCCCGGCGCGCCGTCCGCAGGGCGGCCGGGGGAGCGGAGCCGGGCAGGAGAAGGCCCGTCAGCAGGGCGGAAAGCGCATGCAGGCCGTAGAGGATCAGCCCACGGCGCACGTCTCCGAGCACGGCAGCTCCGATGAGACCGGCAAAAAAGCCCGGCCCGGAATTGTTGCAGAAGCACAGGGCGCGCTCGGCCTCTGCCTTTGAAAGTGCACCGGCGCGGTACAGCTCCGTCACGGCGGCCGCCCC
>OCPV01001763.1_pt1 | contig 10993 bp, 10 predicted proteins | sample 1538511 | NCBI WGS metagenome assembly OCPV01 (sample SAMN04571704, study PRJEB22368) | human gut metagenome | biome: human gut; material: stool | host: Homo sapiens | place: Luxembourg | collected 2012-08-30 | reverse complement strand
TTCGGAGGGAAGGATCGTGTGAAAGGAAACCGTCAGGGTTTCCTTTCGCGTCAAATAACCCGCCGCAGCGGCAGAATTGCAAAATCATGCTGCAAAATTTGATTTTTGCAATTCTGAAAGCAGCTTGGCAGAAAAGTCCGAAGGAACTTTTGGGCCAAGCTGCTGCACGGCATGGCCGTGCAGGACTTTTCTATTACACCTCGAACATGAGGTCGCCGTAGGTCGGCACCGGCCAGATGTCCTTGTCGACGATCAGCTCCAGACGATCGATCGGATCGCGCAGGTCCTGCATGGCGGGCATGATCATATCGTGGCAGAACACCGCCATATCATGCACATTGTCCATGCGGCCGAGCTGCTCGACCAGTCCCTCGAGATGATGCTCGGCGGAGGCGGCCTTCGTCAGCAGCTCGCTCGTCTGGCACAGCAGCGTCTCCTGCACGCCGGTCGGCGCGGCCGGGCAGGCCGTGTGGACCTTGCAGACGGAGTCGGCCAGCCGCGTGCAGTTGCGGACGACGGCGGGGATATAGTGCTTGCCCGCCATGTGCAGCATGGTGCGCGCCTCGATGGAGATGACCTTCGTGTAGGTCTCATACATGATCTCACTGCGGGACTCCAGCTCCGCGCGGGTGAACACGCCGAACTTGCCAAACAGCTGCACGGCCTTATCCGTCGTCAGGCTGGGCACGGAGGAGACCATGCTCGGCAGATTCGGCAGGCGCGCTGCCTCGGCGATCCACTCGGCGCTGTAGCCGTTGCCGTTGAAGATGACGCGGCTGTGCTTGCGCAGGTTCTCGGCGATGACGCGGTTGGCGTCCGCCGTAAAGTCCGTGCTGCCCTCCAGCCCGTCTGCCGCCTCGCAGAAGGCCTCGGCGACGATGGTATTGAGCACGGTGTTCGCCGTGGCGATGCAGTCGGACGAGCCGACCATGCGGAATTCGAACTTGTTGCCGGTGAAGGCGAACGGTGAGGTACGGTTGCGGTCCGTGGCATCCTTGTTGAGGACGGGCAGCGTCGAAACGCCGGTATCGAGCTGGCCGCCCGCGATGCAGCCCGCGGCCGTGCCGTTCTTCACGATCTGCTCCACAACATCCTCGAGCTGATTGCCGAGGAAAATGGAGACAATGGCGGGAGGCGCCTCGTTCGCGCCGAGGCGGTGGTCATTGCCGACGCAGGCTGTGGACATGCGCAGGAGGTCCGCATGGCGGTCGACGGCCTTGATGATGCACGAGAGCACCAGCAGGAACTGCAGGTTGTCGTTCGGCGTCTTGCCGGGATCGAGCAGATTCTCGCCGAGGTCGCTCGTGATGGACCAGTTGTTATGCTTGCCGGAGCCGTTGACACCAGCGAAGGGCTTCTCGTGCAGCAGGCACACAAGACCGTGCTGCGTGGCAACGCGCTTCATCGTCTCCATCATGAGCTGGTTCTGGTCGACGGCAACGTTGCAGGTGCAGTAGATCGGCGCGCACTCGTGCTGGGCCGGGGCGACCTCGTTGTGCTGAGTCGTCGCAGTGATGCCCATCTTCCAGAGCTCCTTGTTCAGATCCTTCATGAACGCGCCGACGCGCTCCCGGATGACGCCGAAATACTGATCGTCCAGCTCCTGCCCCTTGGGTGCAGGCGCACCGAACAGGGTGCGGCCGGTATAGATGAGGTCGCGGCGCTTGAGATACTTTTCACGGTCTACAATAAAGTACTCCTGCTCCGCGCCGACGGACGGGATCACACGCTCGGCCTGCGTGTTGCCGAACAGGTGCACGATGCGCACGGCCTGCTGGCTCAGCGCCTGCATGGAACGCAGCAGCGGGGTCTTGTTATCGAGCGCCTCGCCGGAATAGGCCACAAAGACCGTCGGGATGCACAGGATCGTACCGCAGGCCATTTCCTTCACGAAGGCCGGGGACGTCATGTCCCAGGCCGTATAGCCGCGGGCATAATGTGTGGAGCGCAGACCGCCGGAGGGGAAGGAGGACGCATCCGGCTCGCCCATGATGAGCTGCTTGCCCGTCAGGTTCAGGATCTCCTTGCCGTTCTCGTCCGGCGCGGAGAGAAACGAATCGTGCTTCTCCGCCGTGACGCCCGTGAGCGGCTGGAACCAGTGGGTGTAGTGCGTGGCGCCCTTCTCAATGGCCCATTCCATCATGGCCTTGGCCACGACATCCGCCGAGGCCATGGAGATCTGACCGCCGTGCTCGACCACGCTCATGACCTCCGCATAGACCTTCTTCGGCAGACGCTCCTGCATGACGGCTCTGCTGAATACATTTTCCCCAAAATATTCGGATACCTTCATTGGAATTCCTCCCTGTCTGATTCTTGCCGCAGCCTGTAGCCGCTCACAAATTACCGTCTCAGTGTAACGAAATCCGGCCGGAATTGCAAGTGTTTTTGCAGCGGCGGGCACGATTTCAGAGGCGTGCCCAAACGCGGCAGTTATTTGCCGTCAAGATTTGGACATTTTCCCATGAATTTTATCATTTTCTCCAACGGATTTTTCAATATAAACTTTTTCGCATGCAGGAGCGGCGGAATTTTCCTGCATAAATTGCATTCTGCTCTCCATACTACCGGCAGGAGTGTGAAGCCATGCTGATCTCTTTTCTCCGCACCGTCGTACTATATCTGCTGCTCATCGTGACCGTCCGCCTGATGGGCAAGCGGCAGATCGGCGAGATGGAGCCTGCGGAATTCGTTGTGACCATGCTGCTGGCCAATCTGGCCGCCATCCCCATGCAGGACAGCGCCATTCCCCTGCTGTCCGGCCTCGTGCCGATCCTCGTCATCCTCGGGCTGGAGCTCATCCTGGCCGCCGTTTCGCTGCGGTCCATCCGGATGCGCCGCCTGCTGTGCGGCAAGCCCGTCATTCTCATGCAGAACGGGAAAATTCTCGAACGGAATCTGCAGCGCACGCGCGTGAACCTCGACGAGCTGACCATGCACCTGCGGGAGAAGGGCATTTTCGACCTCAGCACCGTGAAATTCGCCATTCTGGAGACGAATGGCCAGCTCTCGACCCTGCTGTATGCCAAAGAGCAGCCCGCTTCGGCGCGCGACGCGGGCATCCGCGTGCGGGAGACGGAGCTGCCCGTCACGATCATATCCGCCGGGCGCATTCTGGCGGAAAATCTGCATCTGGCCGGGCGGGACGGCGGCTGGCTCGAGGCAGAGCTGAAGCGGCGGAGCCTCACAGCGGAGCAGGTGCTCCTGCTGACGGTCGATGCCGCGGGGACGGTCTATCTTGTGCGGAAGGAGGACCTGGCATGAAGCTGTGCTGGTTTGGCTGCGGTATTCTGGCCGTGCTGCTGGCGCTGTCGCTCCTGTGCGGCATGCTCACGCAGCGCAGCACACGGGACGCCGCCGCCGCACTCGAGCAGGCCCTCGAGGCGCTGGACCGGGACGAGACGGCGCAGGCCGTGGAGGCAAGCGCGCAGGCCCGGCAGCACTGGCAGCGCCATCGCCGCTTTCTCTGCGCCGTGCTGAGCCACGACGAGCTCGACGGCATCGAGCAGGGCTTTGCGGAGCTGCAGGCCTATTCCGCCGTGGGCGACGCAGCGGAGCTGCGCAGCCGCTGCGAGGTCCTACTGCTGCAGCTGCAGCACATCGCGCAGCTGGACGCGCCATATGCCGAGAACTTTCTCACCTGCCCGGTGCGGATTTAGGCAGGCTTGTCATTCCGAGGAGCGAAGCGACGTGGGAATCTCTGGCAAACGATTTCGAGTTCGCCGAAGTCCACCGAAACTTCGGTCCGGTTCTGCAAAATTGCACCCCAAGGGTGCTTCCTCGCGCTGCGCCCCCAGCAGGGGCCATGCAATAACGCGCCCGACTTTTTCCCATGCGGGGGTTGACCAATATGCATACAAGGCTGTATAATAGGCGCAGGACGGACCCGTGCGGTCCGACGGGAGGCTAATTATGCTTACGCAAACACTCGATCAGCAATATCTTGCCCACACCTATAACCGTTTTCCGCTGGAGATCGTCGGCGGCAAGGGCTCGCTCCTCCGCGGCGCGGACGGGCGGGAGTACATCGACCTCGGCAGCGGCATCGGCGTGAATATTTTCGGCATGGACGACGACGAATGGCGCAATGCCGTTACGGCGCAGCTCGGCCGCTTCCAGCATGTCTCCAATCTCTACTACTCCGAACCGGCCGCGAAGCTCGCGCAGATGCTCTGCGAGCGAACCGGCCTGAAGCGGGTCTTTTTCTCGAACTCCGGCGCGGAATCCAACGAATGCGCCATCAAGGCCGCCCGCAAATGGGCCGCCGAACACAAGGGCCCGGAATACTGCAGCATCATCACCCTGCGCGGCAGCTTCCACGGCCGCACGCTCGGCACGCTGGCCGCAACGGGGCAGGATGTGTTCCACCGCGACTATCAGCCGCTGCCCGGCGGCTTCCTCTACGCGCAGCCCGGCGAATGCGAAGCCCTCGAGCGCCTTGCCGCAGAGCACCCCTGCGCCGCGATCCTCTTTGAGGCCGTGCAGGGCGAGGGCGGCGTGCGCCCCATCGGGCAGGAATTCGCCTCCTGCCTGCAGGAGGTCTGCCGCAAGCATGACCTGCTGCTCATGGCAGACGAGGTCCAGCTCGGCAACGGCCGCAGCGGCAGCCTCTACGGCTATATGAACTACGGTCTGCAGCCCGACGTCGTCTCCACGGCAAAGGGCATCGGCGGCGGTCTGCCCCTCGGCGTGACCATGTTCGGCGAGCGCGTGGCAGACGTCTTCCACCCCGGCGACCACGGCACGACGTTCGGCGGCAATCCCGTCTGCTGCGCAGGCGCAGTGAACATCCTCAGCCGCATCGACGACAGGCTGCTCGAAGGCGTGCGCGAGCGCTCGGACTATCTCCGCCGCACGCTGCAGGCCGCGCCCGGCATCCGCAGCGTCACCGGTATGGGCCTGATGCTCGGTCTGGAGATCGATATCCCCGCCCGCGAATTTGCGGAGCGCGCACTGCGCGAAGGCGTGCTCGTCACGACCGCCAAGCAGAAGATCCGTCTTCTGCCCGCGCTGAATATCCCTATGGAGCTGTTGAAAACTGCCGCCCAGGCACTGGTGCACTGCGCGGCTGAATAAGGAGGTACCCCATGAATCTAAACGGTAAAAGCTTTCTGACCCTGCTGGACTTCACCCCCGACGAGATCACCGGTCTGCTCGACCTCGCCGCCGCCCTGAAGGCCAAAAAGAAGGCCGGCGTCCCGCACGACACACTCCGCGGGAAGAACATCGCGCTGATCTTTGAGAAGACCTCGACCCGCACGCGCTGCTCCTTTGAGGTGGCCGCGCACGACCTCGGCATGCACGTTACTTATCTCGACCCGACCGGCTCCCAGATCGGCAAAAAGGAATCCATTGCCGACACGGCCCGCGTGCTCGGCCGCCTGTATGACGGCATCGAATACCGCGGCTTCGGCCAGAGCATCGTGGAAGAGCTGGCAAAATACGCCGGCGTCCCCGTCTGGAACGGCCTGACGAACGAATTCCACCCCACGCAGATCCTGGCGGATATGCTGACGATCCGCGAGCACTTCGGCAGCCTGAAGGGCCGCAAGCTCGTGTTCCTCGGCGACTGCCGCTACAATATGGCAAACTCCCTGATGATCGGCTGCGCCAAGCTCGGCATGCACTTCGTGGCCAGCGGCCCGGAGGGCTACTTCCCCGATCCCGCGCTCATCGCCCGCTGCGAGGCCATTGCCGCCGAGACCGGCGCAACGCTGGCCTTTGAGACGGACCCGGCAAAAGCCGTCGCCGGTGCGGACGTGCTCTACACTGACGTCTGGGTCTCCATGGGCGAGCCGATGGAAGCCTGGGCCGAGCGTCTGGAGAAGATGCTCCCCTATCAGGTCAATCAGAAGCTCATGGACGCCGCCGGAGAAAAGGCCCTGTTCATGCACTGCCTGCCTGCGTTCCACGACCTCAACACCGGCATCGGCCGCCAGATCGGCGAGCAGTTCCATCTTGAGGCGCTGGAGGTGACGGACGAGGTCTTCGAGGGCCCGCGCTCCATCGTCTTCGACGAGGCCGAGAACCGCATGCACACCATCAAGGCCGTCCTCGCTGCCACGCTGGCTAACTAATACTGATTCCTGATTAAAACATTTAATCAGGAATCCCGTGTGCTACGCACACTCGCATCGTGCTGACGCACGCTGCGCCGTCTCATGCAGAATCTGACGCGCCCTCGGCGCTATAAAAAGCTTTTAAAGCTTTTTATCAGATTCTAGTATAAGCAGTCTGGCGGGAAAGTCTCCTCGGCTTCAATCGAAACGCAAAAAATCCTGCAGAGCCAAATCGGCTCTGCAGGATTTTCGGTTTTCAGGGGGTGCTTCTGCTCAGGCGCGGGCGCGGGCACGGACAAGGGCGAGACGCTCCTCCTCTTCGTCATGACGGCGCACGGCACGGCCGGCGGCATGAGCGGAAAGATACAGGGCAGCGAAGGAAGCGACAGCAGCGATCATGGACAGAACGTGGTCGTTCTTCGGCAGCAGCCAGCCGACGACGGCGGCGATGAGCACGAGGATCAGGTTCATGAGACCCGTGTTCTCCTCTTTATGATAAACCTCAATGGCAGCAATGCCTGCCAGTGCAAGCAGCACAAGGATCTTTCCTATGAATTCCATTTTTCATTTCCCAGCTTTCTAATTTTTTGGTCGGCGTAATAGTACCACTCCTTCCTAATTTTGTCAATAACTTCTTGATATTTTTTTGAAAAAGTTTTGATTCTGTAGTTTTCATTTTCTCGCTCGTCAAATTGACGAAGTCGTTAAGTGACTTTCATATGGCATCCTGCACGATTTTAACAAGGCCGTTTAGGCAGGAAAACGGCGGCGTGCAGAGCTGCGCGCCGCCGAACAGGCTGTCAAGAACATACTCAGCCGAAAGTTTCGGAGGGAAGAAAAGTGTGAAAGGAAACCGTCAGGGTGTCCTTTCGCGTTCAATAACCCGCCGCAGCGGCAGAATTGCAAAATAATACTGCAAAATTTCATTTTGCAATTCTGAAGGCAGCTTGGCGAAAAATCCCGAAGGGACTTTTTTGACAAGCTGCGCGCCGCCGAACAGGCTGTTTTCCGTTACGCCTCCGCCTGCTCGTCCCAGCCGCGGCAGACATCCACCCACGCCGAGAAGCCGGAATACTGCTCCAGCTCCGGCAGCGTCAGGGCGATGGCGCTGTTCGGGCTGCCGCAGGCGGGATAGACCGTCTCGAACCGCCGCAGGGAGACGTCGAGATAGACGTTCACGTTCTCCGGCACGGCAAACGGGCACACGCCGCCGACCGGGTGGCCGATGAGCGTCAGCACCTCGTCCGGCGTCGGCATTTTCGCCTTCTTGGCAAACCGAGCCTTATACTTTGCATTGTCGATGCGCGCGTCTCCGGCCATGACGATCACCATCGGCGTCTCGCAGACCAGAAACGCCAGCGTCTTGGCAATATGGCAGGGCTCGCAATGCAGGGCCGCGGCGGCCTCCGCCACTGTCGCGCTGGAAACCGGGAATTCCAGAACGCGGTCCTCCATACCGAACCCGGCAAAATAGGCCTTTACTTTCTCTACAGACATGGTGTTTTCACTCCGTTTCCGTATGCTGCGCGCGCAGGGCGGCGTCATACAGCTGATTTTTGGCAAGGCCCGTCTCCGCAGCGACCTGCCGGACGGCATCCTTGCGGCTCAGGCCCTCTGCCAGAAGCGCCTGCACACGCATAAGCGCCTCCTCCTCCGAAACGGGGCCGCTCTCCTGCTGCTTCGGCGCGCCCTCGACGATCAGAACATACTCGCCGCGCGGCGGCTGGGTCTCATAATAAGCGACGGCGCCGTCGAGCGTCAGGCGCAGGACCTCCTCATGCAGCTTTGTGAGCTCGCGGCACAGGGAAATACGCCGTTCCCCGCCGAAGGCCGCCGCCAGATCGCGCAGCGTCGCGCACAGCTTGTGCGGGGCTTCGTAGAAGATCATCGTGCGCTGTTCTGCGCGCAGGGAATCCAGGTGCTGGGCGCGGTTCTTCTTCGTCGTGGACAGGAAGCCCTCAAACGTGAAGCGCCCCGTCGGCAGGCCGGACATGCTCAGCGCCGTGATGGCGGCGCAGGGGCCGGGGATGGCGCTGACCGTCACGCCCGCCTCCGCGCACAGGCGGACCAGATCCTCGCCGGGGTCGGAGATGGCCGGGGAACCGGCGTCCGACACGAGCGCGCACGTCTCGCCCGCCAGAATGCGCTCGACGATGCGTGGGCCGCTCGCCGCCTTGTTGTGCTCATAATAGCTGACGAGCGGCTTTTTCAGCTCCAGATGGTTCAGCAGCCGCAGCGTCACCCGCGTGTCCTCGGCCGCGATAAAATCCGCCTGCGCAAGCACCTCGCGGCAGCGCTCGGAGATATCGGACAGATTGCCGATCGGCGTCGGCACAAGATAGAGCATCGCGCTCATGGGCAGTCTCCTTTCGCATGACGGGCGGCGCGCAGGGCTTCGCGCTCCGTTCCGTCCGTCTCATATTCCAGCAGCTCCGGCAGCAGCGTCAGGCCGGGCCGCCCGCCCCGCCTTGCCTCGAGCAGCAGCAGGCTGACGGGGCTTTCGGCATTGTGGCGCACCGGCTGCACCCGCTTTGGCTCCAGCCCGGCCGCGCGCAGGGCGCACAGCAGGTCGCACAGGCGCTCCGCCCGGTGCACCAGCGCAAACCGCCCGCCGGGCGGCAGCAGCCACGCGGCAGCCGCACACAGCTCCGCCAGCGTCAGGCACTGCTCCGTGCGGGCCACGGCGCTGTTCCGGCCAGCCTTGCCGCTGCCCACGGGAAAATAGGGCGGATTGGCGATCACGCAGGAAAAATCCCCCGCCGGAAGGAGCGTGCGGATGCGCCGCACATCGCCCTCCTGAACGGTCAGGCGGCCTTTCAGCCCATTGATGCGGATATTCTCCTGCGCGGCGCGGCAAGCCTCCGGCCGCAGCTCGATGCCCGCGACCGTGCAGGACGGATCGCGCGCGCAGAGAAGCACACCGAGCGTGCCGCAGCCCGCGCCGAGATCGGCCACACGCGCCCGCGGCGGCAGCGTCAGGAAGTCCGCAAGCAGCAGAGAGTCCGCGCCGAGCGGCACCTCGCCCTCCGGGATGCGGAGCCGCAGCCCGTTCCACAGATCGTGTTCCATGGTCGCCCCCCATCACGAATTACGAATTACGAATTACCGATTAAAAACCGGTCTGCGCAAGACTGCACAGGCCGGTTCCGTAAATTACGTTACGCAGTTCCGCACGAGCTTCCGTGGAGCATACGGCGGAAGGGCTCCGCCGTATGCCGGATGTAATCGTGTAGGATCTTCTTACTCCTCGACAATAGCCTGAACGGGGCAAGCGTCTGCACAGGTGCCGCAGCCAACGCAGGTATCGGCATCGATGACGTACTGGTCCTCACCCTCAGAGATCGCATTCATCGGGCACTCGCCAGCGCAGGTTCCGCACTTCAGGCAGCTGTCGGTGATCTTGTATGCCATGGGTATCTCCTCCTATTACAAGTAGTATCCCCATTTTATCATGTTTTTGGGAAAATGCAATGGGGAAATTCGGAAAGGCAAACTTTTTTCGACGGGTTTGAACCGGGCACAGGCGGGCTAGAATCCCAATGTTGAGGGGAGGGAGCGATTTGGCAAAACGGGACCTGCCGCCGGAGCTTTCGGCCGCGCTCCGGCTGGCATGGGCGCTGGCCGCCCGGCTGGGGCACGCCTGCGTCGGCACGGAGCACCTGCTGCTGGCACTCGCCATGCAGCCCCAGGGGGCCGACGGGCGGCTGCTGCACTGGGCCGGTCTGACCGGGCCGGAAATCGCTGCTGCCGTCCTTCGCCTGCACGGGCGCGGAGCACCGTCGGACGTTCTGCCGCAGGGGCTGACGCAGGCCGCGCGCCGTGCCGTTTCCCGCGCGCTGAACGGCCCGGAGCGGCTTCTCACCGCGCTGCTGCGGGAGAGCGGCTGCTCTGCCGTGCGCCTGCTGGAGCACTGCGGTGTCTGCCCGCAGCAGCTTTTTACCCAACTATGCGAGGGCGAGCTTGCCCGGAAGGAGCGAAGCATGCAGAACACAAGACTGCTGGATCAATTTGGCGTGGATATGCTCGAGCGCGCCGGAAAGCAGGAGCCGGTCATCGGCCGGAGGCAGGAGATCGAGACCGTCCTGCAGATCCTCTCGCGGCGGCACAAGAACAATCCCGCCCTCATCGGCGAGCCGGGCGTCGGCAAGACGGCCATCGTGGAGGGCGTGGCGCAGTATCTCGCCGCCGGGACCGTGCCGGAGCCGCTGCGCGGCAAGCGCCTTTATGCGCTGGACATGGCCAGCGTCATCGCAGGCACAAAGTACCGCGGCGAATTTGAGGAGCGCGTGCGCGACATTCTGGCCGAGGTGCGGCGCGTGCAGAACGTCATCCTGTTTGTCGACGAGATGCACACCCTCGTCGGGGCCGGTGCGGCGGAGGGCGCCATCGATGCGGCCAACCTGCTCAAGCCCGCGCTCGGCCGCGGTGAGCTGCAGCTTATCGGCGCGACGACGCTGCGCGAATACCGCAGCAGCATCGAAAAGGACGCCGCGCTAGAGCGGCGCTTCCGTGCGGTGCAGGTGCGCGAGCCGACGCCGGAGGAGACGCGCGAGATCCTGGCCGGGCTGTGCCCCGGTCTGGAGGCCCATCATCACGTTTCCATCCCGCAGGAGGTTATTTCCGCCGCCGTAGAGCTGTCGTGCCGCTATTTGACGGATAAATTTCTGCCCGACAAGGCCGTGGACCTGCTCGACGAGGGCGCGGCCTGTGCGCGCATGCGCCAGCTCGGCAGCCGCACGCCGGAGGAGGAGCAGGCCCTGCAGGCCGCCGTGCGCGCCGGAAAATATGAGCGGGCCGCCGCCCTGCGTGACCGTCTGCGGCGGCGCGGCCAGCCCGGCCGGACGGTCTCCGTGCAGGACATCGCCGCAGCCGTTTCGAGCCGCACGGGCATTCCCGTCGGGACGATCTCCCGGACGGAGCGGCAGCGCCTGCGC
>OCPV01001757.1_pt1 | contig 11034 bp, 13 predicted proteins | sample 1538511 | NCBI WGS metagenome assembly OCPV01 (sample SAMN04571704, study PRJEB22368) | human gut metagenome | biome: human gut; material: stool | host: Homo sapiens | place: Luxembourg | collected 2012-08-30 | reverse complement strand
TTTGATATACAATAAAAACACAAAATAAAAAAAGAGGAAATAATTATGAAAAATTATTATGATATATTAGAGGTGAATCCAAAAGCTTCAAAAGAAGTAATTGAAAAAGCATATAAGGTATTAATAAAAAAATATCATCCAGACTTGTATACTGGAGCAGAAAAAGTATATGCAGAAAATCAAACTAAAGATATTAATGAGGCATATAGGATATTATCTGATGATTTTTTAAGAGCCCAATATGAAGAGGAATTGAAAAAAGAAATAGAAAGACAAAATAATGAAAGATATAATAACCAAAATCAAGATGCACAAGAACAAACTAATTATTGGGACAAAAGAAATCAAAAAAGAAATGAAAGGAAAAACCAGAAAAAAGAAGCAAAAAGCAATAAAAATGATGTAGGAACTTTAATGGGAATCATCGGAGTAGTAAAAGAAATATTTAAAGCAAAACCAAAAGGTGTAGATAGAAGAAAAATAGATAAAAAAGATATAATTGCTTTAATTTCAGCAATTGTAATTACATTGATTGTCTTAGTAATAATGTGGTTTATACCAGCAACACAGAGTTTTGTAAAAGGAATATTATTCATGGATTAAAGAAGGGAAATATTATGAACTATGCAGATATAAAAAAAGCAGATGTAGCAAATGGACTAGGAGTAAGAGTTTCTTTATTTGTAAGTGGATGTACACATCATTGTAAAAATTGTTTTAATAGAGAAGCTTGGGACTTTAATTATGGGAAAGAATTTACTGAAAAAGAAGAAGAAAGAATATTAAATGAGCTTGACCACTCATATGTTGCAGGACTTAGCTTACTTGGTGGAGAGCCTTTGGAACTAGTAAATCAAAAAGGACTTTTGCCATTATTAAGAAAAGTAAAAGAAAAATTTCCGGAAAAAAATATTTGGTGTTATTCTGGATATACCTTTGAAAAAGACATATTAGACAAAATGTGTAAAAGTTGGGAAGAAACACCAGAATTGTTATCATATATTGATGTATTGGTAGATGGAAAATTTGAAGAAGATAAAAAAGATATAAAGCTAAGATTTAGAGGTTCTAGTAATCAAAGGATAATAGATGTACAAAAATCTTTAAAAGAACGGAAAAACCGTATTATTTGACTTATAGGTATTGACAATTAATCACTTTATAAGGTATAATGGATATCGTTACAAGGGTTATCCCACACATACAAACAATCGTGTATGGACCGGAAGGAGGGAAATTTAAATGTCAGAGATAAAAGTTAATAATGGTAATATAGAAGATGCTTTAAAAAGATTTAAAAGGCAATGTGCTCGTAATGGAGTATTACAAGAAGTGCGTAAAAGAGAACACTATGAAAAACCTAGTGTAAGAAGAAAGAAAAAATCAGAAGCAGCTAGAAAAAGAAAATTTTAAGAAAAGTATTATTGGGAGTTTTATAAAAATAAAATTAAAACTTCCAATTTTTTATTTACAAAAGATAATAAAAATATTAAAATTGGAAAAGATATAAAAAAGGAGGTCAAAAATGGAATATAATCAAACTGAAGTAAAGCAAGGAATCAAACTTCATACAATAAAAACAGATAAATTTAAAACTAATTTAATAGCAGTTTTTCTTACAACAAGTTTAACAAGAGAAAATGTTACAAAAAACTCTCTTATACCTGCTATTTTAAGAAGAGGTAGCAAAAAGTTAAAAACTCAAGAAGAATTAAGTAAAACTTTAGAAGAAATGTATGGAGCAAGTTTTGACTGTGGAATAGACAAAACTGGTGATAATCAAGTAATTAGATTTTATATTGAAACTGTAAATGATAATTACTTACCAAAAAAAGAAGAAATATTACAAAAATCAATTGAAACATTACTAGAAATCGTATTTAATCCATATGAAGAAAATGGTGGTTTTAAAAAAGAATATGTATCTCAAGAAAAAACAAATATGAAAAAAAGAATAGAGGGAAGAAAAGATAATAAAGCAAGATATAGTTTAGATAGATGCATAGAAGAAATGTATAAGGATAAGCCATATGGGTTATATAAATTTGGATATGTAGAAGATTTAGAAAAAATAGATGAAAAAAATCTTTATGAATATTATAAAACTCTTATACAAAGTTGTAAAATAGATATATTTGTATCTGGACTTGTTGATGATAATGTTTTAAATTCTGTAGAAAACAATGAAATTATAAAATTATTAAACGAAAGAAAGGCAGAATTTAATGAATTAAAACTAGAAGCTAAACCAAAAAAAGAAAAAGAAACTGTGGTTACAGAAAACATGGATGTAACACAGGGAAAATTATTAGTTGGTTTAGATGTAGATATTGATAATATTGACCTTAAATATGTGGCTATGATATATAACAGTATTTTAGGTGGTTCTGCAAATTCAAAAATGTTCCAAAATGTAAGAGAAAAAGCACATTTGGCATATGTTGCAAATTCTATGTATTTTAAATATAAAGGAAATATAATAGTAAATTGTGGTATAGAAATTGCAAATTATGAAAAAGCATTAGACCTAATTAAAAAGCAAATAAAAGATATGGAAGCTGGAAGTTTTACAGACGAAGAAGTAGAAAATGCTAAAAAAGGCTTAATAGCAGCAATTAAAACAATAGATGATGAACAAGACTCAGGTATAACATACTATTTTGGACAAGAATTGACAAATATAAATGTAAGTATTGAAGAATATATGAAAAAAATAGAAGATGTAACAAGACAAGAAGTCCAAGATATTGCTAAAAAAATTAATATAAATACTATATATTTCTTAAGAGATTAAATTGAAAGGAGAAAGTCAATGCAAGTAATCGAAAATTTAAAAGTAAAAGAAAAGATATATAAAGAAAAACTAGAAAATGGATTAGTTGTAATGGTAGTTCCTAAGAAAAATGTCACAAAAAAATATATGATTTGGGGAACAAATTATGGTTCAAATGACAGTCAGTTTATTGTGCCAGGAGAAAAAGAAATCACAACTGTGCCAAATGGAGTTGCACACTTTTTAGAGCATAAATTATTTGAACAAGAAAATGGAACAAATAGTTTAGATGTCTTAACAGCTCTAGGTGTTGATGCAAATGCCTATACTACAAATGACCATACAGCATATCTTTTTCAAAGTACAGATAACTTCTATGAAGCAATGGATGAATTTATGAATTATGTACAACACCCATATTTTACAGATGAAAATGTCGAAAAAGAAAAAGGGATTATTGGTCAAGAAATAATGATGTATGATGACTATCCAGACTGGAGGGTATATATAAATACACTAAATGCGATGTATTATGAAAATCCAATAAAAATAGATATTACAGGAACAATCGAAACAGTAAATAAAATAGATAAAGAGATTTTATATAAATGTTATAATACATTTTATAACCCATCAAATATGCTACTTGTAATATGTGGTGACTTTGAACCAGAGAAAATAATAGAAGAAATTAAAAAAAGACTAATTGATAAAAAACAAGCAGGAGAAATAAAAAGAATTTATCCAGACGAAAAAGAAGAGATTGTTCAAGAAAAAATAGAGCAAAAACTAAGCTTAAGTGAACCTTTATATATGATTGGAATAAAAGATAAACAAAATGATACAGCAAGTAGTGAAGAAAAAGTAAAAAAACATATAGCAATTCAAGCTTTACTAAATTTAATATTTGGAAGAAGCTCTAAATTATATCAAAGACTATATAATGAAGGTTCAATCTATGGACTTCCAAGTTTAGATTATGAATTTGGAAAAACATATTCACATATTTTAATTACAGGACAATCAAATAATCCAGAAAAAGTATTTCAGGAGTTTAAAAAAGAAGTAGAAAATTTTAAAAATAATGGAATAAACAAAGAAGATTTAGAAAGAATAAAAAAGATGATGTATGGAGATTATGTAAGAGAATATGATGATGTTGCAGATATTTCAAGAAATATTTTGTCAGACTATTTTAAGGGAATAAATAGTTTTGACTATTTAGATGAAATTCAAGGCATTAATGAAGATATTTTAATGCAATTTTTAAAAGAAGTATTTCAAGAGGATAAAATGGTGATTTCTATTGTTAGAAATTAGCAAAAAAGTGGATAATTTTAAGAAAATAAATTTGTAGTAAAAACAGTATTTATTAATAAATAAAGATAATACTGTTTTTAAATGTCTTATTTTGTCGAAAAATGTAAAATTAAGTCACACGAAAGTTGACAAAAACCCTTGAAAATACTTGACTTGAGACAATTTATGTGTTAATTTATAAATATACGAAAGAAAAACTAAGGAAAAGGAGAGATTTGTATGTTAAATGATGAAATTTGTAAATTAAGAGATAAATTAAACAAAAGCATAGAAAATGGAGATGACTATAAAACCACATATAAGCTAAGTGTTGAATTAGACGAATTAATAGCTAAATATTATAGAAACCTAAAAACAAGTAAAAAAAAACCGGCAATGGCGATAACATAAAATAAAAACCCCTTATGAAATTAAGGGGTTTTGTTGTGCCTATGTCAACTTATAGACATATCTATTACTAATAAAAAATATAATTAGTATATTTTAAAATAATAATAAATATCTTGAAATATATGTAATATTGTAATATAATTTCTCTACATAGCATTATCTATAATTAGATAGAGCTTTTAAAACAATAAAGGTGTGAGATGTCAAATGATTAGCACAGTAGTTTTAAAATTTGGTGGAAGTTCTGTCGCAGATAATATCAAATTAAATGTGGTGGCAGAAAAGATTATTAGCATGAAAAAGGAGGCTAAAAATATTGTTGTTGTTGTTTCAGCACAAGGAAAAACAACAGACAAATTATTAAAAGAGGCACAAGAGTTATCAGCAATACCAGATGAAAGAGAGTTAGATGTTTTAATATCTACAGGAGAACAAATAACAAGTGCAAAATTAAGTATATTGTTAAATAGGATGGGATATAAAGCAGTATCTCTAACAGGTTGGCAAGCTGGAATTAGAACAAATGATGTACATAAAAGTGCAAAGATTGAGGAGATTTATACAAATAGGATTACAAAAGAATTGGAAAAGGGTAAAATCGTAATTGTAGCTGGTTTTCAAGGAATAGACAAAAATGGGGAAATAACCACACTAGGAAGAGGAGGTTCTGATACAACAGCAGTTGCTCTGCAGGCAGGACTTGAAGCTGATAAATGCTATATTTTCTCAGATGTAGATGGAATATATTCTTCAGACCCAAATATGATAACAGTTGCAAAAAGGTTAGATGAAATTTCTTTTGATGAAATGCAAGAAGTCGCAGATGCAGGTGCAAAAGTATTACATAATAGATGTATACAATTAGGTAAAAAATTTGATTTAAAAATCACAGCAAAATCTACTTTTACTGATGAAGGCGGAACAGTAGTAAGAAAGAAAATAGAAAATTCTGAAGTAAAAAGTATTGTAAAAAATGATAATTTAATGAAAATAAAAATAACAGGAGAACTAAAAAAAGAAGATACAATAAAAATATATAAAAAATTATTACAAAAAAATGTTATTGTAGAAGATTTTGAACGTAATGACTGCAAAGAAATAGAATTTAGGATATTAAAATCAGAACAAAACAAAGTGCAAGAATTGCTAGAAAATGAATATCCAAAATTAGATATTTCTCAATCAAATGTGACAAAATTAGCAATAGTAGGATATGGAATTACACAAGATAATAAAATATTAAAAAAAGTAATAAAAGTTTTGGAAAATGATAATGTGGAAATAACTGATATTTCATTAAATCAATCTAAAATTGAGATTTTATCTGATGAAATTGAAAATGAGACAGTAGAAAAATTACACAAAGAATTAATTTAAAAAGAAAGGAAGAGATAAAATGAAAAAAGTAATATTTGAAGGTTGTGGAACAGCCATATCTACACCATTTACAGAAGATGGGGTTAATTTTGAAGAATTTGGAAAGTTATTAGAAGACCAAATAAAAAATGAAGTTGATGCAATAATTGTATGTGGTACAACTGGTGAATCTGCGACAATGAGTGAAGAAGAGAAAAAAGAAGTAATAAAATATGCAATAAATAAAGTTAATAAAAGAACAAAGGTTGTAATTGGAACAGGAAGTAATAATACAAAATCTGCAGTAAAAATGTCAAAATTTGCAGAAGAGGCAGGTGCAGATGCACTACTTGTAGTAACACCATTTTATAACAAAACAACACAAGAAGGATTAATTGTACATTATAAAACTATAGCAGAAGCTGTAAAAATTCCAATAATAATGTATAGTGTACCTAGCAGAACAGGTGTAAATATTACTCCTGAAACTTGTTTAGAACTTTCTAAAATAGAAAATATAGTGGCTATTAAAGAAGCAAGTGGAAATATATCACAAGTTGCAAAAATTGCAAGTTTATGTGGAGAATCTTTAAGTATCTATTCAGGTAATGATGACCAAATAATTCCTTTGCTTTCTCTTGGAGGAAAAGGAGTAATATCAGTTTTATCAAATGTAATGCCAAAATATACACATGATATGACAAAAGAATTTTTTAATGGAAATATTGAAAAAGCAAGAAAAATGCAATTAGATGTATTAGATTTAGTAGATGCACTATTTTCAGAAGTAAATCCAATACCAGTTAAATATGCTTTAAACCTAATGGGATATAATTTTGGAAAACCTAGATTGCCATTAATAGAGTTATCTGATAAAAATAAAGAAAAATTAAAAGAAGTAATGAAAAAACATGATTTAATATAGAGATAAATATAAAAAAGGTTTATAGGTAAATCCTACAAAAATCTAAATATATTATACAAGGAAGATATGAAAAAATGAATATACTACTAAATGGTGCAAGTGGAAGAATGGGAAATGAAGTAGCAATGAGAGTGGAAAAGGAAGAAAATATGCAAATTGTTGCTGGTATAGGACTTGAAGAAGATTTGACCGGAAAATTTCCTATTTATAGTAAAATAGAAGATGTAAAAGAAAAAATAGATGTAATAATAGACTTTTCTGTGCCAAAGGCTACATTTAAAGTACTAGAATATGCAGAAAAAGAAAAAACACCAATTGTTATTGCAACTACAGGTTTTTCTAATGATGAGTTAGAAAAAATAGAAGAATTATCAAAAGAAATTCCTATTTTTAGAAGTGCAAATATGTCATTAGATATAAACCTGATGGCAGAAATAGTAAAAAAAGTTGCAAAAGTGTTACAAGATACAGATATAGAAATTATAGAAACACATCATAATAGGAAAATAGACGCTCCTAGCGGAACTGCAATTCTTTTAGCAGATGCGATTAATGAGGTTTTAGAAAATAAGAAAGAATATGATTTTAATAGAATGCAAAAAAGAGAACCTAGAAATAAGAACGAAATAGGATTTTCATCAATTCGTGGAGGAAATATTGTAGGTGAACATACAGTAGCATTTTTTGGAGAAAATGAAACATTAGAAATAAAACATACATCATATTCAAGACAAGTGTTTGTAGAAGGAGCGATAAAATCAGCTAAATTTATAATAACAAAAGAAAACGGATTATATGATATGAATGATTTAATAAATGAATAAATAAAAAGTCTAGCTGGGGATAGCTTACCCTAGTTAGACTTTTTTCTATTTTATAATAATTCTTTTAGTATTTCATCATTTGATTTTGGTAAAAGGTATGAAACTGGAATGTCTAAAACAGTAACAGCCCCTGTTTTTCCTTCTTTACTTAATCTATGTACACCTCTTGCATAAGCGACTAATACACTTGCAGTAAATTCTGGGTTAGAATCAAGTTTTAAAGAAAATTCTGCGACTTGATTTACACCTTCACTTGTATTTCCACTTCTTAAAACAAATCCTCCATGTGGCATTCCACTGTGATTTTTATGAAGTTCTTCTTCAGAAATGAAATGTACAACAGTGTTATATGGTTCAAAATAGTTTGGCATTTCTTTTATTTCTTTTTCAATTTCTTTTTCATCTGCACCATCTTCTAATACGACAAAACATTCTCTCCACATAACTTCCCTTACAGATTCGAATTTTGGATTTTCTCCATTTCTAACTTTTTCAACTGATTCATCGTAAGGAACAGTGTATTGCACGGCATTTTTAACACCTTTGATTCTTCTTATTGAATCAGAATGTCCTTGACTTAATCCCCTTCCATAAAATACATAATTTGTACCATTAGGAAGGATTGACTCTAATAATGCTCTATTTAATGAAAATAGTCCTGGGTCCCATCCACAAGAAATTAGAGATAAATGGTTTGCATCTTTTGCTTCTTTATTAACACTTGCAAAATATTCTGGTATTTTTGCATGTGTATCAAAACTATCTACTGTATTAAACATTTTAGCAACTTCTGGTGTTTGTTCTGGTAAATCTGTTGCAGAACCACCACATAAAATCATAACATCTATTTTGTCTTGCATATTTTTTGCATCATCAACATGATATATTTTAACATCGTCATGTAATGCTTTCACACTACTTGGATTACGTCTTGTAAAAATTCCTACAAGTTCAATATCTTTATTGTTATAAATTGCAGTTTCTACTCCTTTGCCTAAATTTCCGTACCCATAAATTCCAATTCTTATTTTTTCCATTTAATTTTCCCTCCTATAAAAAATTATTTAAAAATTATGATTAAAACAGACAAAAAGGGAAAATAAAGTTTGTTCCTAAAATCCCTTTTCTTCGATTAATTTTTCGACAATTTGTACTGCATTACTTGCAGCCCCTTTTCTAATATTGTCAGCTACAACCCAAATGTTTAATCCATTATCTATACTATAATCTCTGCGGATTCTTCCAACAAATACCTCGTCATGACCATTTGCTTTTGTTGCAATTGGATAAATATTACTTTTTACATCATCTTCAACTATTAAATTTGGAAATTGTTTAAAAGTATTAATTACATCTTCTAAGTTAAAATCTTTTTTTAGTTCTATGTTAATAGATTCAGAATGTGAGTTTTCGACTGGAACTCTTACAGTTGTTGCAGTAACTTTTAAGTCTGGACGATGTAGAATTTTTCTTGTTTCATTTATCATTTTTAGTTCTTCTTTGGTATATCCATTATCCATAAATATATCAATATGTGGTAAACAATTATTATATATTGGATGAGGAAATTTTTTTAAAGGTTTATTTCCATCAGTATTTTTTAAATCATCTAATCCGTTTCTTCCGGCTCCTGATACTGCTTGATATGTAGAATATACAACCCTTTTTATTCCGTATTTATCTTCTAGAGCTTTAAGAGGAAGCATTGCTTGAATTGTAGAACAATTTGGGTTTGCAATTATTCCTTTGTTTTTAAATGCATCTTCCATATTCACTTCTGGAACAACTAATGGAACATCTTCATCCATCCTAAATTGACTGCTATTATCTACTACAATACATCCTTTAGACACAGCAATTGGAGCATATTTTTTGGCTGTTTCTCCACCTGCTGAAAATATTGCATAGTCAAAACCAGAATCAAAAGAATGCTCATCTAATTCTTCTACTATACATTCTTTACCTACTACAATAAGTTTTTTTCCTTTAGATTTTTTACTAGCAAATAAACTAACACTTTCTAAAGGCAAGTTTTTTTCTTCTAATACTTTAATAACAGTTCTTCCAACAAGACCTGTTGCGCCAACGATGGCAAGTTTTATTTTTTTCAAAGTTCTTACCTCCTATTCAGGTATTAATATATAGATATGTTTTAATTAAAACTTATCTTTTTGTATTTTACTATATTTTTTCGAAAATTGCTACTAAATAATATAAATATTATTATAATTGAGTGTTTTAGATTAACATAATTTAAAAAAAGTGACGAAATGTGGTATAATAAAGGTGAAGAGCCATTTTGATTTTATCAATTTTTACTAGAAAGTACGCTTAAGAGAACTAGCGGAAACTAGTAAACTAAAGTTGATAAGACGTTTGGGCTAAAGGAGGAATTCTATATGAAAAACAACAAAAAAATGCCCTTCGCCGACTTCAGAGAAGCTGTAAGTATTCCGGAAGATTACCGGACAAAAGAACACTTCTTTTATGACAGACCTATTGTAATCGATATCTTAGAAGATATTGAAAAAGTAATTCGTGCACAGTTTATTTTGGCAAAGCCTGAAAAACCATTTTTTGGAAAAATCTTTGTTAAAAAACTTAATCACGAACTTGATGAACGAGAAAAGCTTTTTATCAAAACCAAGGTCTACGACGACTGGGGAAGAAAAGTTGTTTTTACCAGACATTTTTACTTTGTTAGTAAAATGGACTGGGGATTGGAACATCTCCTGGACCCTAATAACGAAGAGGACTAGATTTCTAGTCTTCTTTTTTATATGAAATTTTAGATTAACATAATTTGAAAAAAGTGACGAAATGTGGTATAATAGAAGGTGGATAGCCATTTTTGATTTTATCAACTTTTACTGGAAAGTACGCTTAAGATAACTAGCTGGAAACTAGTAAACTAAAGTTGATAAGACGTCAGGCTAAGGAGGTAGACTCATGAAAAAGATAAGTTTCGCTCAATTTAAAGAGGCAATTGAAACGCCTGAAGAGATTAAGAAAGACATAATCTTTCCTAAAGCGAAAGAGTTTCTGAGGGAAATAGAGAGAGTTATTCATGTGCAGTATATTCTCTCAGATTCGACAGAACCTTTTTTTGGAAAACCCTTTGCTCGAAGAATTGGATACAGGCTTGAAGAAGATGAGAAATTGTTTGTAAAGACCAAGCTATATGATGTCTGGGGAAGACGAATTAAATTTTTAGGACCATTCTGCTTTGTAAGTAGAATGGAAAGGGGGGTTTACCTTTTTTATGAAGAAGACTAGAATCTAGTCTTCTTTTCATATGTATAAAAGATAATTTATGGTTCTAAAATTATTAATAATTTGGGATTTTGTAATTCATATGAGTTAAATAATCTGGGGAAAAATAGAAATTAAATTTAAAAAAATATAGAAAAACAAAAGCACTAAGTATATAATTTGTTTAACCACAA
>OCPV01001754.1_pt1 | contig 11067 bp, 8 predicted proteins | sample 1538511 | NCBI WGS metagenome assembly OCPV01 (sample SAMN04571704, study PRJEB22368) | human gut metagenome | biome: human gut; material: stool | host: Homo sapiens | place: Luxembourg | collected 2012-08-30 | reverse complement strand
GAGGAAGTTTGCAGACTTCACGGGCCAACAGACTGTAATGTTTGGCAATAGCAGCACCCAAGCCACGTGAACCGGAATGAGACAGCAAAGCAACATAACTCCCCTCCGGAAGATTCAGCACATTATCCGCCTGCAAAGCAATTTCGCCGAACTCCACAAAGTGATTCCCACCTCCGGAGCTTCCGAGTTGCCGCACGGCCTTTCCCTGCAAATCCTTTAATAAAGGAGTCAACCGAAATTCTTCCCGATCCAGCACTTCATGCTCCTGTTCAAAGCCCAGGCCGCCATCCATTCCGAAATGTGTAAAGTCTTTCAAAGCCTCCTTTATCTGATAAGAATATCGTTTCAGGAAGTCTGCTTTCGCATCAAATACCGTCAGACTCATCCGGCAACCGATATCAACCCCGACAGCATACGGTATCACGGCATTATCAGTAGCCAGTACCCCACCGATAGGCAATCCATAACCGGCGTGCGCATCGGGCATCAACGCTCCGCCGACCGTTACAGGCAGGCGCATAGCCAAATTCATCTGTTGTTTGGCAAGAGTCTCGATAAACTTACCTCCATAGGTTTTATACATCAACGGATCTTCCCGTAAGTCGTAAGCTACGAACTCTTTCGCAAGAACAGTAGGCGACAGGCGTTCCGCCAGCTTACTCCATATTTCATTGTTTTTATAAGATTCGGGATGTTCGAGTATATTGCTCAAAGTCATTGCAATCTGTTCCTTCGTGTCATGTTTGCAATATTTGCCTACAATGTCTACTACCAGACTACGGGCTACATTATCCCGATATCCCAGTTTACTTAAATCTTTTAATCGTATTCCCATACTTTTTTTCTGTTCGCATACCACACCCCGTCCGCCTCAACAGCGGAAAGTAAGGTTATACACGGTATGCCAATGCTTCGGATACGGATATAAAACATCCATCCACAGCATTGAAGTGAATAATTTGAAAAATAAAAAATGTGATTGCAGGACTAATCAACTATTACCGCCAGCAGCAGAGTTGCGGTAAACGTAAAAAACAAAATGTCGCAAAGCCCCGTCTTCCCGACGAGACAACTTAGTCCTAATTTGAAAATATTATAGCTCCAACATAATTAATACCCTTTCCATCATTTTAAAGGGTGAATACTCATTTTATCGCGACAAAAGTAGTGCATATTTTTATTACTTCCAAAGATAAAAAGACATTTTTTAGCGTTAAAGGAGCAGTGATGGGAAATTTTGCCAAGTGTTCCAGTCAAATCGCTATTTCACGGGAAGCTATTTCGCCTTACCTTTGCAACATAGAAACAAATAAACCGAAAAGATTTATGAAACTGATTAAAAGCATTATGAGCGCTTTCGCTATCGTACTGGCCACCACAGCTTGTGCGGGAAATGGCGGAGAAAATAAAAAGAGTAATGAACCAACAAAGGAGGACAATAAAATGGAAGTAGTATCATTAAATAAAGCAGAGTTTTTAAAGAAGGTATATGATTTTGAAGCCAATCCGAATGATTGGAAATTTGAAGGCAAACGTCCGGCAATCGTCGATTTCTATGCAACATGGTGCGGACCGTGTAAAGCGCTGCATCCTGTTCTGGAAGAACTGAGCAAAGAATACAGCGGTAAGGTAGACATCTATCAGATTGATGTGGACCAGGAAAAGGAACTGGCTGCCGCATTCGGTATCCGCAGTATCCCCACCCTGTTACTGATTCCGATGAAAGAAGAACCGAGAATCACGCAAGGGGCTTTGCCCAAAGACCAGTTGAAGAAAGCAATCGACGAATTTCTTTTGAAACAGAATAACGAAGCTAAATAAACTAATTTCGATTTTTTCTTGATATGCAACTACCCTCTATCAGCATTCTAATGACTGACAGAGGGCAGATTCTTTTATAAACTTTCCTTTATCTACCAATATTGCATCAGATTAAAGACTAACGGATATATATGACATAAAAAACATCGCAAGACCTGTCACCATCTTTGTTGTTTCATCACGAAGCCTTCAAAGAAGTCATCCCGATAGCTATTCCCGATAGCAATCTCGTACGACTTGATAAATATATCATTGTTGTCGAACGAATCGATATGGGCTGTATTAACTATATACGATTTATTGACCCGTAAAAAAGAGTCCTTCGGCAACAAGTCAAAGACCGCTTTCAGACTCATACGGGTGATGATGCGTTGTTCGCCCAACTGTAGAATTACATAATCTTTCAAACCTTCTACAAAAAGGATATCAGAGAAGTTGACCTTGAAGTATCTGCGTTCCGCAAAGAAATACTCGGCAGCCACAATCGTCTCAATGGCTTCCTTTTCCTCCTGTAATAATAAAGAATGATAAGACTGCGCCTTCTCAACCGCCTTCTGAAAGCGCTCCGCCTCCACCGGCTTTATCAGATAATCAATTGCGTCCACTTCGTAGCTATCCAGTGCATACTCCGTATAGGCAGTGGTAAAGATTACCAATGTCCGTTTGGAAATGGTACGGGCAAACTCAATTCCCGTAATGCCGGGCATTTGAATATCCAGAAAGACAAGGTCTACTACGTGCTGCTCCATAAAGTCGGAAGCCGTGGCGGCACTGTTAAAACTTCCCACCAGCTGAAGACATTCCGCCTCCTCTATCAGCAATTTCATAGCCTCCCGTGCCAATGGTTCATCGTCTACAATAATACAATTCATAACGTTATACATAAAGTTACCATATACCGATTTTCATTCTCTATCTGCTCCAATTCATAACGGTCGGGATATAACAATCCTAATCTACGCTGAATATTCGCAAGCCCGATTCCTCCTACCTTGTTGCTGACAGCAACCGCCGGCATCGTATTTTCACAACGGAACTCCAACCGGTTCTCTTCTACCTTAAAAGAAAGATGTACATACGAAGGATGTTCGCTATCAAAACTATGCTTTACCGCGTTCTCCACAAACGGGATAAACAATAACGGCTGAATCCAGATGGAGTCAATGTCCCCTTCCTGCTCCATTGTAAACTGAAAATGATCCCGGCGTATCTTTTCCAGATTCAGATAATCGTTCAGAAAACGGATATCCGAGGCTAAAGCAACCCTTTCGCGCGAACTGTCATTTATCTGGTACCGCAGCAAATCTTCCAGTTTGAAAAGAACTTTGGAAGCTTCTTCCGGATTCCGCTTTATCAGTACATTGGCGTTGTTCAGCATATTGAACAGAAAGTGCGGATTAATCTGGCTCTTAAGGAACTTCAGTTCCGATTGCAAAGTAGTAGATTCCAGCTGATCAATGCGCAGATTATGACGCAGCCAATGAGTGAACAATGAAATAGCTGCCGAACCTGCGGTGACAAAGCCCATAGTGAGTATCCCCGAAAAGGTGTTGATGAAAGTGGCAAATCCATCGGGATTCCTGACAGGCAAAATAACTTCAAAAAGCATTCCCTGCGTAACTGAAAGGAAAAGGATGACCACTAAGTTGGTAACTATCGCAGCCAGAACATAACCACCCAAACGGTTCTTTAGCAGAAAAGAAGGAACCAGGACATACAGATTGGTATATATCACCGCATTCATAGACAAGAAATAGACCAGACAGCCTCCAAAGCGTTTCAAGAGAGAGACCACCTGCAAAGGCTCGTACCAAAAAACATTGATTGTAATCAGCAGAACAGCCACCTGCAAGAGGATATGTCTGTATATCCTGCAATGAGGACTCAGCAGAAAAGCGGTGACACTGCTGCTGTTCATGGTTCCGTCACCGGGATTCCTGTCGAGCGTATTTTTATCGTTTGTACTTATTCTCATTATTCCCCTCCATTCAGTTCCAGTCTTATACATTCCATGGTAAAAGATAGTCCGTAGCGGTCGCCATACAATAAGTCCAGCCTTTGTCTGATCCGTTCCAGTCCCCTGTTAACGGAGAGATTAAGTTGCGGACACATACAAGTGAATACAATCGTACCCTTCTCCGCTTTCAGATGAATGTCCAAAGAGACAGGAAGCAAGGTTTGCTGTTCGTGCGTCAACTCCACGATATGCTGCACAAAAGGAATGAAGAGCAGAGGAGGAACCAACATCCTGTTTACCTCCCCTTCCGAAGTAAACTGATAGCGGAATTGCGGAAGGGAGCTTTGCTCCAATGTCAGATAGTTGGTAAGGAAGGCGATTTCACTGCTGAGCAATACTTTTTGCCGGCTGCAATCATATAACTGATAGCGCAGCAACTGGCTCAGCTTCATCAACATCTTCGAAGCCTTTTCCGGCTCGGTCAATGTCAGTTCACCCGAATGATGCAACGTTTTGAAAAGAAGTTCGGGGCTGACCTGCTCTTTGAGCTGTTCCACTTCGGACAGTACGTGCGCCTTTTCCATCTGTGAAACACGCTGATTCTCAATCATCCATTCTTTCAGAAGCAAAGTCATCGTTCCTCCTATCATGCAAAGCGTTGACAGCATAAAAGAAGAAATGTAGTCCATCAGCATGGGAACCGAGAAATACGATCCCCGCGCATGAAGCTGCGGCCAATGGGAGTAAGCAAGGTATTCTATGACCATCTGTATCAGCAGCGCAATGACCATTGCCACAGACAGCACCGACAGATAGGTCATATAATGCCTTTTCAACAAATATTTCGGGAATAACCAGAAAAGGTTCAGACAAATAACGCCAACGTATGTGAGCATATATATAAACGTGAACACATAAATCCATACGCCCAGTATATCCCGATAGTCCATAAAAATGATGAAGACCTGATTGAAGGAGATAGTACCCAACACCATGACAAGTATCAGATACCGCATCCATCGGAATGCCGGACTTACGAGCAATCTATATAAAAAGGCCGATTCGTTGCCTGCTGCAGTTGTTTCAGTTGCCATATGCTTCATTGGGTACGAAGATAAAACATTTTCCGTTATGGTCTCTATACCGGATATCTAAAATTCAAGCTTATAACTCACATTAGTCAGGACGGTAGAGCCGTCGGTTGCATCTATCTTTCCGGTTTTCACGTTATACTCATGTCCGTAGTGCTCTTTCGTGCCCATAAAATTCAAGCCCTTCACAGCAAATTCATGAGATACTTTTTTCTTGTTGATGCGGTAGCTGACGGTATAATTGCCGATCAACATGGGCGAATACTGTTTGGAGAATGCCTTCCTTTCGTCGTACTGCACTTCCTTGTCCGGATGCTTCATGGTTGCTTCCATGTCAATCGGGGAATAGCGGTCGCCGCCCTGCAAGGTCAGTTTCAGGTTGATGCTAAGAATATTCTGTTTGTTGCGTCCCAACATCCACTCCTTGCCGATCAGTCCGTTGATGACATAGTTGCGGTTGAACTTCGTGTTGTACCATACACCGTCTCCGCCACGGTAACGGGAGTCGAACAACGAACCGGAGATCATGTAATAAAGTCCTTTTTCCAGGAAGCGTTCGAGGGTTATGTCAATCCCGATATTCCTGCCTCTTCCTTTGTTGACAAGCGCATCTTCTACATAAAAGTCGGAGCGGTTGAGTACGGAATAGGAACTGTCCGCCATTACCGGTACATCGTGCAGGAACTGTACATATGGTTCTATTTTCAGATTCATGCGGTCCGAAATCTTGTAGCCGAAAGACAGCATGATGTGTTGCGCCTTGGTGAAGTCGAGGTTCTTGTTGACGGATTGATTTCCCGTACTCTTCGTTTTCACAAAGTAGACGTCCATTTTCTCCATCCGGCTGTATATGCCGTAAGCTAAAGCAAAGGTCGCTTTTGGGGTAGCCTGCCATTTCAGTCCGGCACGGGGTTCGACAGACCATTTATTATTCAACGTCAGGTATTGTCCGTAGATACCGGCGTTGAGAGTCCAACGGTCACTCAGTCCGACAGAAGAACTATTGTAAGCAGAAATCAGACTCGTATTGCCATCTCCCTTCGATACCGTTTCCAGCAGCTGAGCTTCGTATGGAGCTATGGCAAGGTTCATGTCATAAAACATGGCAGTATAAGTGAATCCTGTCTTATTGGTAAAGCGGTTACTGAATTTACGGTTGAAGGTGCTGGTCAGTATCAGGTTGGTATGCCTTGATTCAAGGTCCATATAAGGAGTCGATTCCAACGCATGATTGAACATGGAAGCGCCTCCGTCTAACTGCGAGTAGGTAGCGGCAACGGTTGTTTTCAGCGATGCGTCACTATTGAAAAAGTAACGGTGACTGATACCTCCGGCAGCCATATACTGCTTGTCACGTGATTCGCTGCGGTCGCCCAGATATTCCCATTTCTCAGGGTTCCTCTCCATGTCACTCTTAAATTTGTCAATCAGGCTGGTTCCCCATACCGAGAAAGTCCCGGCCATCTTTGTGGGAAAGTTCAGTTTGAAGTTCAGGTCCTGATAGTCCATCGTTCCACCGTCAAGATTCAGTAATCCTGTGGTAGAATAACGATAATTAAAGATATACGAGGCTTTATGCTTCTTGCTCAAAGGACCTTCGGAAGCAACGTCAATTCCCATGATTCCCACTTGGATCGTGTTTTCGTTCTTTTGATTGTTACCGTTGCGCAGCTTCATGTCGAACACGCCGGACACTGCATTTCCATATTCAGCCGGAAAAGCTCCGGTGAAGAAATCGGAATTTCCAAGTACCTGTGAGCTAAGGGAAGAAAGGATTCCTCCACCCAAGGTGGCAATATCCGCAAAGTGATTCGGATTCGGGATTTCTACATCCTCCAGCCTCCATTGCAACAGATGAGGTGCATTGCCATGAATCGAAATTCCATTCGAAGAGACGCTGGGCGCCACTCCGGCAAAAGCGGAAACCAGACGTGCAGGGTCGTCGAATCCGCCTGCATAACGGCTCGCTTCCTCCACGCTCAGCATACGTGCTCCGGTAGTTGCCATCTTATTCATCGCTTCTTCTTTGTTCGTCCGCGCACGGACCACTACTTCACTTAGTTCGTTGACGCTTTCTTTCAAAGGTATTTCCAAATAGACTTCTTTGGCGGAAGTCACCAGTATTTCTCTGAAAATGCCGGGTTCATATCCCATGAACGCTGCCTCTACCGTATGTCTCCCGACGGGAACCTGCGGAATGGTGAAACGTCCCAGACTGTCGGTTGTCGTCCCCATCCCCTCTTTATCTGACAATCTAACTGTCGCATACGGTATAGGATATTTGGAATCTCCGTCAACAACCATCCCACGAATGGTCTGGACCGGACGCCCTTTCCGATCCGATATTTGCCCGAAAGCAAAGGCTGATATAAACAAACCGATCAACAGCAATATCCATCCTCCATAACGGTACAGTTTCCGTGTGAGTTCTTCGCAAAGGACTCTTTCAAAAGTTTTAAGTACTACTCCGCATTCATCTGCCGGAATCCCCGAACAGTTTGCTACTTCCCCTAACAACATAGTTTTATTCATCTTCATGACTTATTCTATTTTTTATTTCGACACGAAGATAAGGGATACTGCATTGCTGGTTTTTCAAATGAGACGAACACGCCTCATTTGTAGACAAGATGTGGAATTGATAAGATAAATGTCCATTCAGTCTAAATGTTCCAAATTTAATATTATGCCAATAGGAATTTGCTCAAAAAGTCATGAACGACAGCATATCCTGCATAAATTAGTGCAATAATATGCAGGAATACGGGTTCATCCTGCATAATACTGCGTGAAATATGCATCTTTTTTTAGTCATTCAGTACTCTTTGGTTTTAAAGGAACGGGGTGTTCCTTTAAAACCAACGCTCCGTCCCTTACTAATGAACTTATTTTTCATCAGTGAGGAAGTTATAAAAAGGCTGTTTTTGCTCGTTTTTTCTCTAGTTCATCATAAATACCGATAAAATAAAAATGACAGAACAGAGTACCTTCCTTAATTAATCCATCTAAATGATAAGTATTAATAGGAAATGGTTACCATTTTACTCTAAGAACACTTCCAATTACATAAAGATAGAATTTCGTATTAACAAATGACGGAGATATTCTATTCTCCTTGATAAGTGATATGTAATTACGGTCTTTAGTGCCTGTGTAAATATCCTCTTTTTAAGAAAAGATCATTTTTTCAGTGAATGACTAATATATACATATTATCACAATGTCTGTCATGTAAATAAAATAAAATGGACGTTAGATTGTTTTTCATTAATAGTTTCATAACTTTGTCAGTAGCATATATCGAATTAGAAAATAGAATTCAGTAACCTCGCCTTATAGTATCGGTTACTGAAATAACCTCTACTCGTCGAGTGTGATTATTTATTCATTAGTAACAACATTGTTATGAGAAAAGAAGTTGAACAATTAGCTTTAATGGGTGCAATGCCCGATGAAGCAGATGAACGAATAACGGCTGCATTAGTTGATGAATATGCAGACTTATTAGGCAAGATAGTTAAACCTGTCACTTTGGATGAAGCACATATTTTAATCAAGCTCTTTCCACCGACTGCTTTATATGGGATAGAATGGACATTACTACATTTAATAGAGTCTGTGTATTCAGAAATAAAATCTCTTGAATATAGAGAACTTATAAATGAATGTAATAGTACAGAGTTCAAGAAGATGTTAGTTCAACGTCTTAATAATTCACAACAGAAAAAAATTACTAACGAAGCAGGATAACGCTTACAGCGTTCCCCGCTTAGCCATTATCAGTGATCCAAAACAAACAAATGTATGGAAAAGTATGATATAAATAAGGTATACACCCCATAATAATAAATGCTCATCAATCGGGAATGATGAGTGTCTCCAATAAGGTATATATCCTGACTCTTGGAAAACCTGCATTAAAAAAAGATATCGCAACGATATTTGATTATGCAGAGATTCAAGAATTTCCGAATACTCGTGAGCAAGAAGAATTCTCTCAAAAATGGCTCAATTCTTTTTTAAACAGAGAGACTTACTAAATACGTCGAGTAAGTTGTAATATGTAATTCCTATTAATCAATTAAATGAAAAAAGGTACGAATAAAACAGATAATTATTTCGAACGCGTAAAACAAAGATTACATCCTCCCAAATACAGATATTATTTCTTCGATTATCTGTATTTTAAGGGTGAACAATGGAGCAAGAAAGCCTTCAGATGCTCCGGTGCATTCATTTTACTGGAGTATTGGATAATGATCGTAGCTTTTCCGGCATTTGGATTCACGAGTGTAACCCATCACTTTGGAGACAACGCGGTCATATTTTATCAAGTACTGATTCTTTTATTGCCTTACATTTTCATATTTTTTCGTTACCGTAAAGACAGAAAAAAAGCTATTATCAATCATTACCGACACTCGAAAAGTAGTGGAGTGACTATGACCTTCATCATTATCCTCCCATTTATCTTGTTCTTTTTTGAATTATGGCTATTCGATAAACTGGAATGGATAGATTGCAAATTATGGTAATCAGCAATAAACAAAAGGAATATAGTTAGGACAAAATCAAGGAAACTTATGGACGACTTTGCTAAACTCTAGTATTGAAATTACATAAAAGTATTCGTCTGACAACTGTTGAACTTTCGTCTGACAGCTGTTTCTTTTTCGTCTAACAACTGTCAGACGAAAGTTCAACAGTTGTCAGACGAATAATCTTTCGCATATTGCGGGACAAAGGATTGTGAAACGATCCTTAAATTTCAGTAAGTAGCGAGCTAGTTCATCCGTAAAACACTAAGGCAGAAAACCGGTCTTGTCTTCATCGGTTATTTCCCGAATAACTTTACAGGGAACACCTGCGGCAATTACATTCTCCGGAATGCTCTTTGTCACCACACTGCCCGCACCGATTACTGAATTTCTCCCGACAGTGACACCACCCATTATATGAACGCCGGCACCTACCCATACATTATCTTCAATGACAATCGGATGGGCATAGCACCCGCCCATAAGACGTTCCTGCGGATCGAGCGCATGATTGGCCGTATATAAACCGACACGGGGCCCTAATAATACATTGTCGCCTATCGTAATGAGATTTCCGTCCAACATGATGCAATCAAAATTGGCGAGGAAATTATTGCCAATACTGATATTGAATCCAAACTCACACCGGAAATTCGGTTCAAAATGAACACTACTGCCAATACACCTCAATAGTTTACGTAACAATGCCTCCCGAACTTCTTTAGGCTTTCCATAAGTGGAATTATAATCATTGGTCAGGAAAACAGCCTGTTCTCTTCTTTGAACCAGTTCTACAGACAAGTCATTATACATTTTTCCCGAAAGCATTCTTTCACGCAATTCTTTATTCTCCATATATATATTATGATGTTATTTAATAAGCAGGACATACTTGCAAATATACAGAATTAGTCAGATAAAACAGGCAACCTATTGGTTTTCAAAAATACTTTTATAACTTTGGCAATATTAAATATAAACAATACAATAAACGTATGAATCTAGTTTCACTCAGAGACTCACCTCAGTATCTGGAAAGAGCTATCGCCTATTTCCAAAGCAAGTGGGGTAACGAAAACACGAAAATGGTGTATGACAATTGTTTCAGACATTCTCTGAATGCCGAAAATCCCATTCCTCAATGGTACCTTTTAATGAATGGTGATGAAATAATAGGATGTGCGGGACTTACCAGCAACGATTTTAACTCTCGCGCGGATTTATATCCTTGGTTAGTTGCCTTATTCATTGAAGAAAAGTATAGGGGAAATCATTACGCCAATCTTTTAATAGAACAAGCCAAGAAGGATACACTGAAATTCGGATTCTCGAAATTATATTTAAGCACCAGTCATACTTCGTATTATGAACGCTTGGGCTTCACATATATCGGAGATTGCTGGCATCCTTGGGGAGAAAGCTCCCGTGTATATGAGATTATTTTAAAATTCTGACTTGTACATTCCCGATAAGTATTTGTCTGGGCAAATGACGATATTGCCGCAACAGAAAGTAACAGAATTAATAAGATTGTCCTCATAATATTCATTCTGGTTTTATGTCCCTCAAATATACGAAAAAAAGGGCATAAAAAAAGGCTATCTATCCCAGACAGCCAATCTTTTTGTTAACCTTAAATCTAATACTATGAAAAACACAT
>OCPV01001750.1_pt1 | contig 11099 bp, 8 predicted proteins | sample 1538511 | NCBI WGS metagenome assembly OCPV01 (sample SAMN04571704, study PRJEB22368) | human gut metagenome | biome: human gut; material: stool | host: Homo sapiens | place: Luxembourg | collected 2012-08-30 | reverse complement strand
CAACGGCGTTCATGTCATCGGGGTTGATGATGGTCTGCATGGACGCACGGTCCAGAGTGCCATCGGGGTTCACGGCCACCTTACCGGAGGTATCGGGAACCTGCTTTACAGTGACGATGATTTTCATTTTACCTTTTACCTCCTCAATTACTTGCCCAGCACGGCGCGGGAAATGACCACCTTGTGGATCTCGCTGGTGCCTTCGTAAATTTCCGTGATCTTTGCATCGCGGTACATCCGCTCCAGAGGATAGTCGTGCATATAGCCGTAGCCGCCGTGGATCTGCAGTGCCAGATTCGTGACGAACCGCGCGTTTTCAGAGGCGTTGAGCTTGCACATAGCCGCCTCCTTGCCGAAGGGCTTGCCGCTGTCATCCAGATACGCGGCGTAGTAGGTCAGCCACTTGGCCGCCTCAGTCTTGGTAGCCATATCCGCCACATACCACTGCAGGCCCTGCAGCGTGGCGATGGGCTTGCCGAACTGGACACGTTCGTGCATATATTTCACCGTCAGCTCCAGCGCACCCTCGGCAAGGCCGATGCTCTGGGCGCCCACGCCGATGCGGGCGCCGTCCAGCGCCTGCATGGCGATCTTGAAGCCCTTGCCCTCCTGCCCCAGCAGGTTCTCCGCCGGTACGCGGCAATCCTCGAAGATCAGTTCCGCGGTCTCGCTGCCCCGCAGGCCCATCTTGTTCTCCACCTTGCCCACCGTGAAGCCGGGCGTACCGGCCTCCACAATGATGGCGGACATCCCCTTCAGCCCCGCAGCGGGGTTCGTCAGGGCGAACACCACCAGCACACCGGCGCGGCTGCCGCCGGAGATGAAGCATTTGGTGCCGTTGAGCACATACTCGTTGGTCTCCGTATCCAGAATGGCCGTGGTCTGGGCCCGGGCCGCGTCGCTGCCGGCGCCGGGCTCCGTCAGGGCAAAGGCACCCAGCTCGCCGCCCTTGGTCAGGCGGGGCAGGTACTTCTGCTTCTGGGCCTCGGTGCCGTACTTGGCGATGGCCTGGGGTGCGATGAGGTGGATGGACAGGGTGGCTGCGGAGGCCATGCACTTCTTGGCGAACTCGGACACCGCGATGACCTCCTCGGTCATGCCGCCGCCCACACCGCCGTACTCCTTGGGCACACCGATGCCGGTGAAGCCGTAACGTGCCATCTGCTTGAAGTTCTCCACGGGGAAAACGTGGGTCTCATCCAGCTCCGCCGCGGTGGGCTCCAGTGTATTTTCTGCAAACTGCTGTGCCGCCTTCTTCAGCAAAGCCTGCTCTTTTGTCAGTTCAAAATTCATGTCTTGCTCCTTTCTCTTCCGATCCTCTATTTCCATTCAAAAACGCCGCGGTTCAGCACGGGTTTTCCTGTTTTCAAATTCATCAGGCGGAAGTATGCCTGCTTCTCACCTGCATGCCACAGCTCCAGCCGCACCGGCGTATCCGGATACAGCACGCTGCTCATCTGGGCGGCCATGCGCGTCATGCGCTCCGGCTCCCCGGGGATCAGGGCCGCTATCGCCATCCGGCAGGCAAAGCCAAAGGAACAAAGGCCCTGCATAAAGGAGGACTCAAAGCCCATCTTCTGCGCATATTCCGGATCTACATGCACCAGATTGGTGTCCCCCGTCAGCCGGTACAGCAGATTCTGCACGGGGCTGATATAGTCGTCTGCTTCCACATCCGGCTTCCGCTCCGGAATGACCACGGGGCTCTTGGGCATGGGCTTCCCGCCAAAGCCGCCGGCCTCGTGGAAAAATGTGGTGGAATAATTGGTGCAGACCGCGTTGCCGGCCTCGTCCCGCACATCCACCCGCGTCTTGATCACCGCGCCCTTGCCTTCGCCCCGATCGTACACGTCGGTGATCACATCCTGATACTGAAACGTTCCCTTGATCGGATCGATGGGGCGGTGCATGATGATCTCATGATCCATGTTCAAAAAAGAAATGGTGGGCTTGATCAGTTCGTTGGCGATCATGGAGGCGGGCAGCGGCATCCATTGATACGGCTTTACATTCACCGTGCCCCAGTAGGGGATCGTCCCGTAGGTGGGCAGCGCTTTCAGAACCTTTTCATAGGTGTATTGCAGATCCTCCGCCTTGGCACCCACCGCCAGCGCGTACAGTGCGATGTCCCGCCAGTTGTACTCCATATAGCGGGGTTCCGTCCGCAGTCCTATCAGCTGTGTCAGATCGACCTTTTCCATGGTCAAGCTCCCTTCTCGTATTGTTTTACCTCAGAAACGGGCGCACCAACACGGAGTTGGTGCGCCCGTCTGTCGCAGGCGCAACGCTGCCTGGCTCTTTATTCCTTTTCGGCAGCCAGCTTCTTGTAGTAGGCCAGCCGCTCCATGGCGTCCTTCTCGGTCTTTTCCAGAAGGCCCTCCGCCTCATCGGGGAACGCCTTCAGCAGGGAGGCGTAGCGGACCTCGTTCATCAGGAACTCGCGGAAGGACATGGTGGGCTCCTTGGAATCCAGCGTGAAGGGATTCACGCCGGTGCCCACCAGCTGGGGATTGTAGCGATACAGCGCCCAGTAGCCGCAGTCCACGGCGTGCTTGGCTTCCATCTGGCTCAGGCCCATGCCGGTCTTGATGCCGTGGTTGATGCAGGGGCAGTAGGCGATGACGATGGAGGGGCCGGGATAAGCCTCGGCCTCGGCCAGCGCCTTCAGCGTCTGCGCCTTGTCGGCGCCGATGCACACCTGCGCCACGTAGATGTAGCCGTAGGTCATGAAGATGCGGCCCAGATCCTTCTTCTTGGTACGCTTGCCGCTGGCGGCAAACTTGGCGATCGCCGCGGTGGGGGTCGCCTTGGAAGCCTGTCCGCCGGTATTGGAATACACCTCGGTATCCAGCACCAGAACGTTGATGTTCTCGCCGGCCGCCAGAGCGTGGTCCAGTCCGCCGTAGCCGATGTCGTAAGACCAGCCGTCGCCGCCGATGAGCCACTGGGAACGCTTGGGCAGATAGTCCTTGTTCTCGTACAGCTCGGTCAGCAGTTCGCTGCTCTCCTTCACGGGCTCCAGAGCGGCGATCACGCGGTCCGCGCGCTCGCGGGTGCCCTTGGACACCATCTGGTTGTCCAGCCAGTCCGTCAGCGCCGCATCCAGCTCGCTGCTGGCGTGGAGCTCCAGGATCTTCTTGGCCAGAGAGGCCATCTCCTTCTGCACCTGACGGGTGCCCAGGAACATGCCCAGACCGAATTCGCCGGTATCTTCAAACAGGGAGCTGTTCCACGCGGGGCCGCGGCCCTTTTCATTCTTGCAGTAAGGCGCGGAGGGCACGCTGCCGGAGAACACATGGGCGCAGCCGGCGGAGTTAGCGATCATCATGCGGTCGCCGAACAGCTGGGTGACCAGCTTGATGTAGGGCGTCTCGCCGCAGCCGGCGCAGGCGCCGGAGAACTCGAACAGGGGCTTTTCGAACTGGCTGCCCTTGACGGTGAGCTTGTTGAAGGGGTTCTTCTTCTCGGGCAGAGCGGCCACGTAGTCCCAGCGAGCGGCCTCGTCCTGCTCCTGCTCCAGCAGGCGCATATCCAGAGCCTTCTCCTTGGCGGGACACACGTTGACGCAGTTGCCGCAGCCGGTGCAGTCGTTGGGGGAAATGGCGATGCGGAACTGATACTCCTTGGCGCCGTTGGCAGGCTTGGTCACATAGCCCTCGGGAGCCGCCGCAGTCTCTTCCGGTGTGGTCAGGATGGGACGGATGCAGCCGTGGGGGCACACAAAGGAGCACTGGTTGCACTGGATGCACTTCTCGGCGTCCCAGTGGGGCACGCGGATGGCAACGCCGCGCTTTTCGTAAGCGGAGGTGCCGGTAGGATACGCGCCGTCCTGCACGGGCAGCAGGCCGCTGACGGGGATGTTGTCGCCCTCCATGCGGTTCACGGGCTCCAGGAAGTTCCTGATGTAGTCGGGCACCTCTCTGGTCTCGGCCGCAGGCGCGTCCACAGCGTCCGCCCAAGACGCGGGCACAGCCACCTCGTGAAGGCCGGTGATGCCCTGATCCACGGCGGCACAGTTCATGGCCACCACATCGTCGCCCTTCTTGCCGTAGGTCACGGCGATGGAATCCTTCAGATACTTGACGGCATCCTGAATGGGGATGATGTCCGCCAGCTTGAAGAACGCGGACTGCATGATCATATTGGTGCGGTTGCCCAGACCCAGATTGCGGGCGATGTCCACAGCGTCGATGGTGTAGAACCGGATGTGGTGCTGCGCCAGATAGCGCTTCATCTCGGCGGGCAGGTTGTGCTCCAGCGCCGCATCGTCCCACATGGTGTTCAGCAGGAATGTGCCGCCGTCCTTCAGACCGGCCAGAACGTCATACTTGCTGACATAGGACTGCTGGGAGCAGGAGATGAAGTCCGCCTTGTCGATCAGATAGGTGGAGCGGATGGGGGTGTCGCCAAAGCGCAGATGGGATACGGTGACGCCGCCGGACTTCTTGGAGTCGTAGGCGAAATAAGCCTGCGCATACTTGTCGGTGTTGTCGCCGATGATCTTCACGGCGCTCTTGTTGGCGCCCACGGTGCCGTCGGAGCCCAGACCCCAGAACTTGCAGGCGGTGGTGCCGGCATGGTCGATGACGATCTCATCCACGGCAGGCAGATTGCTGTCGTACATGTCGTCGATGATGCCCACGGTGAAATGATCCTTGGGACACGCGGCCTTCATGTTCTCAAACACCTGATAGATGTGGTACGGACGAATGTCCTTGCCGCCCACGCCGATACGGCCGCCCACCACCACGGGCTGATGCTCTCTGCCGTAGAACGCGGTCTTGACATCCATGTACAGGGGCTCAGCCTGCGCATTGATCTCCTTGACGCGGTCCAGCGCGGTAATGACCTTCACGGTCTTGGGAATGTATTTGAAGAAGTGCTCCAGAGAGAACGGGCGGTACAGATGCACGGTCAGCAGGCCGACCTTCTCGCCCTTGGCGTTCAGCGCGTCCACCACTTCCTCGATGGTCTGGGTCATGGAGCCGATGGCCACGATCATGCGCTCCGCATCCGGCGCGCCGTAGTAGTTGAACAGGTGGTAATCCCGTCCGGTGAGCTTGTTGATCTCACCCATGTAGGATTCTACCACATCGGGCAGTTCTTTCCAATACTTATTGATGACCTCGCGCTGCTGGAAGTGGATATCGGCGTTCTGCACGGTGCCGCGGACGCTGGGATGATCGGGATTCATGGCGCTGCGGCGGAAGGCGTTGATGGCGTCCTTGTCTACCAGCTGTGCCAGCTCGTCATACTCCAGCACCTCGATCTTCTGGATCTCGTGGCTGGTGCGGAAGCCGTCAAAGAAGTGCAGGAACGGCACGCGGCCCTTGATGGCGCTCAGGTGTGCCACGGCTGCCATGTCCATGGCCTGCTGCACGCTGGCAGAGGACAGCATGGCAAAGCCGGTGGTGCGGATGGTCATCACATCGCTGTGGTCGCAGAAGATGCCCAGACCGTTGGAGGCCACCAGTCGGGAGGCCACATGGAACACGCCGGGCAGCAGCTCGCCTGCGATCTTGAACATATTGGGGATCATCAGCATCAGGCCCTGAGAGGAGGTGTAGGTGCTGGTGAGGGCGCCCGCCTGCAGGGAGCCGTGAACAGCGCCGGAAGCGCCGCCCTCGGACTGCATCTCTACCACCTGCACGGTCTCGCCGAAGATATTCTTCTTGCCGGTGGCGGCCCACTCATCAATGTGCTGGGCCATGTCGGAGGAAGGGGTAATGGGGTAGATGGCGGCCACGTCGGTAAAGGCATAGGAAGCGTATGCCGCCGCGGTGTTGCCGTCCATGGATTTCATTCTGCGTTTCGTCATTTCTGCTGCTCCTTTCGATTACTTGCTCTGCTGAGCCAGTTTCTTCTCGATCAGCTTGCCCAGCTTCATCACGCCCTCGCGGATCTTCTCCGGAGAATTGTTGCCGAAGCTCATGCGCATGCAGTTGCGGCCCGCGCCGCTGCCGCCCACGAAGAAGCCCGCGCCGGCCACGAATGCCACGCCCACTTCCGGATCAGTACTGGACTCCTTCAGCAGCTCCGCGGTGTCAATGTCGCCGGGCAGCTCCACCCAGGTGAACAGGCCGCCGTCGGGGAAGCTGTGCTTGGTGCCCTCGGGGAAATACTTGTCGATGCACTCCAGCATGGCGTCCCGACGCTGGCGGTACAGGTCGCACAGCATCTTGTGGTGTGCGGGATAGTAGCCGCGCTTGAAGAACTCGGCGCACAGCACCTGGGGCAGCATGGAGGTATGGGAGTTGGTGGCGGACTTGGCCTCCGTCAGATAGTGGATGGTCTCCGGCTCCGCCATCACATAGCCCAGGCGCACGCCGGGGGAGAAGATCTTGGAGAAGCTGTTGGCCACCACCACGTTGCCCACGGTGTCGAAGCACTTGATGGGAGGCAGGTCCTCTCCGCTGTATCGAATATCACGGTAGGGGTCGTCCTCCAGCACCAGCACATTGTACTTGGCGGACAGCTCCGCCACCTTCTTCCGGCGTTCCAGGCTCAGAGTACGGCCGCTGGGATTCTGGAAGGTGGGGATCACGTAAATCATTTTGGGATGGTACTTCTGGATCTTCGCCTCCAGATCGTCCATCTTCATGCCGTCCTCGTCCATGTCCACGCCAATGCACTTGGCCTCGAACATCTCAAAAATCTCCACGGAGTGTACGAAGGTGGGGGATTCTACCAGAATCACGTCGCCCGGGTCAATATAGACCTGGCAGGTCAGGTTGATGCCCTCCAGGCCGCCGGCCACCACCATCACATTGTCAGTGGTACACTTCACACCCTTGGGGAGCAGCAGCTCGTTGACAATGACCTCTTTCATGTCCTTGGTGCCGCTGAGAGGGCCGTACTGCAGAGCCTCCACGCCGCGCTTGTCCTTCCGGATGACCTCATCCGTCAGCTGGCGCAGGATGTCGATGGGCAGGGCCTCCTTGGCCGGCGCGCCGCCGCCGAAAGAAATAATATCGGGGTTTGTCATCGCGCCAAATAAGTTGCTGACCACGTTGGCCGTGTAGGCCATGGCGCCCATGCGTTTTGCGTATTGTATCATAAAATGCTCCTCCTTTTCCTTACCGCGGTGTTTTCTGCCGCGCCGACACATGGCGGTCATGCCGGTATGGTCGGTTGTCTGCATTGTAGCACTATGCGGCGCATCTGTCTCCGCAAGTAATTCACACCCCACTTGAATTTTCTTCAACGCAAAGCTGTGCAGAGTGTGCTATGATACCTGCATACAAGCGAAGCGCTTTGTGCGTTCTGTCTACCGTCTGAAAAGACGGCGTCGGCAGAAGGCCGATCTGACAAAACAGGACAAGGAGGAACCCCCCATATGAAAAAACGCATTGTCTGTTTCGGCGATTCCAATACCTGGGGCTATATTCCCATTACCGGTGAGCGATATGACGAGAGCATCCGCTGGCCGGCCCGCCTGCAGGAAAAGCTGGGCTATCAGGACTACACCGTGGTCGAGGAAGGTCTCACCGGACGCACCACCGTCTTTGACGATCCCTTTGATCCGGAGCTGAACGGTCTGAAGACCATGCCCGCAGTCCTCCGCAGCGCGGCTCCTATTGATGTATTGGTCTTTATGCTGGGCACCAACGATTTTCAGTCCAATATTCCCGCCGGCAATCCCATCTCCACCGCCCGCGCCGTGCAGTATATGCTGGAAACGGCACGAAAGCTGGGGGTCGACCGTCCCGGCGAGAAGATGAAGATCCTGCTGATCTCTCCGGTAGAGATCACGGAGGATCGCCTGACCTTCAAGGAAAACGATGTGACGGATCAGACCAGCATCGACAACAGCCGCCAGCTGGGCAAGTGCCTGCGCACCGTGGCCGAGCAGCTGGATGTCGAGTTCATCGACGCGGCTCAGTTCATCAAGCCCGGCAAGGTGGACGGCGTCCATCTGGACGAGGAGGGCCACGCCAAAATGAGCGAGCTGGTCTATGAAATGGTACACACCATGCTTTCCTGAAGTTCCCCCTGTTGTAATTGGGCTGTCAGCCCTGTGTTACAAAATTAAATAGAAGAGGAGATCAAGAGAAAATGGAAGAAAAAAATGTCAAACGCTCTAAATTCAGCTCCAACCTCGGCATGATGCTGGCCTGTATCGGCGGCGCTGTCGGCCTGGGCAATGTTTGGGGCTTCCCCTCCAAGCTGGGCCGCGGCGGCGGCTTCTACTTCCTGATCATCTACGTCGTGGTGGCGCTGCTGCTGGGCATTCCCATGACCCTGTCCGAGTACGCGATTGGCCGCAAGATGCGCAAGGGCCCCATCGCAGCCTGGACAGAGCTGAACCGGAAATGGAAGTTCGTCGGTATCCTGAACGCCATCGTCTGCGTAGGCGTTATGGGCTTCTACTGCCTGCTGTTCGGCTGGATCATCAAGTACATGGTGGAATTCGGCATCGCGATCTTTAATCCCGCCAGCACCTTCTGGACCATGGACAGCGCCGAATACTTCTCCATGTTCATCTCCAACCCTGTGGAGCCCCTGGTCTGGACCTTCCTGGGCCTGCTTCTCGCCTATCTCTGCGTCCGCAAGAACATGGCCGGCGGTATCGAGAAGGCCTGCAAGTGGATGATCCCCGCGCTGGTCGTTCTGCTGATCGTTGTGGCCATCCGCGCCTGCACCCTGCCCGGCGCCGAGGCGGGCATCGAGTTCCTGTTCCAGCCCAGCACCGAGAATGTTATGAGCTCCGGCGGCTGGCTCACCGTGTTCGGCATCGCCCTGGCCCAGATGTTCTTCTCCCTGAACGTCGGCTTCGGTACCAACCTGATGTATGGCTCCTATGCCCCTGACGACAGTGACCTGGCCAAGAATGCCCTGCTGGTTCCTCTGGGTGACATGGTCGTCGCTCTGCTGGCCGCTCTGGCCACCATTCCCGCCGCTTTTGCATTTGGCTATTCCCCCTCTACCGGCGCAGGTATGCTGTTCATCACCATGAAAGCCGTCTTTGAGAGCATGCCCGGCGGCGCCATTTTCGGCTTCATGTTCTTCGTTGCCGTGTTCTTTGCCGCTATCAGCTCCGTGATCGGTATGACCGCTGCCAACGCCGCCATCCCCTGCGAGCACTGGGGCTGGAGCAACAAGAAGGGCACCCTGCTGGCGCTGGCCGCCAACTTGATCATCGCCATCCCCGTTTCTCTGGGTTACAGCTCCCTCAGCGGCGTGCGCATGCTGAGCTGGATGGGCAAGGATACCGACATTCTGGACTCCATCGACTACCTGTGCGAGAACTGCTTCGCCACTGTGGCAGCCCTGGCTCTGTGCATCTTCGTTGGCTGGATCTGGAAGCCCGCTGCCGTTATCGAGGAGGTAGAAAAGGGCGGCAAGTTCAAGTTCACTTGGAAGAGTATCTTCACCTTCCTCATCCGCTACATCTGCCCCATCATCACGCTCATCGTGGTGCTCAGCTCTATCGGTATTATCTCCCTGTGATTTTTCCGCCTCATTCCCCTTTTTCTCTGCATTTTCCCGGCGCGAAAAAAGCGGACGCTGTTCAGCAGCGTCCGCTTTTTTCTATGCTTCTTCAGTTTTCTGCTGCACTCACCGGAAGTAGGGCAGCTCTTCGGGATATCGCTGCGCCACATAATCCTGCACCGTCCGCACGAAGATCTTCGTCACGGGGGTCACGTACTCGCTGCGCTGTGTAGCGATACCGATGGTGCGGAACGGCGCGCCCTCGATAGGAAACACGCGGATGTTTCCGCCCAGATAGTCCAGCACCAGCTCCGGCATAATGCTGATGCCCTGTCCGCTTTCCACCATGGCGATAATCAGCGCGTCATCTGCCAACTGGTGCGGATTTTCCATCTCGATATTGTTGGCGGACAGGAAGGCCCGCGCGTCAAAGTCGGATTCCGCGTGCGGCAGGATCAGCGTGTTCTTCCGCAGATCCTCCAGCGTAATATAATCTCCGTTTTCCGCTTCAAAGGACTTCGGCGTAATGCACATCAGTCTGTCATGCAGCAGCGGGTACGCCGGAATGCTGCCAGTGATAGGCACCGATACAAATGCCGCGTCCAGCTCCCCATTTGCCACAGCCGCCTCCAGTCCGGTATAGCTGCCCTGGTGAATATACATCTTGATCTGGGGATACTCCTTCTGCATCCGCAGCATAATGTCAGGCATCCAATTGCAGCCCACGCTGCTGAATACGCCCACATTCAGGATACCGGTACGTATATCACAGATCCGCACGATCTCCTGCTGCAGCCGCTCCTCCGCCTTCAGCGCATAGCGGACATGGGGGATCAGCTCCTGACCGTATTGGGTCAGCCGCAGACCATCGCGGTTGCGGACCACCAACTGCATTCCCAGCCGTTCCTCCAGCTTTCGCAGAGAATGGCTCACCGCAGATGGTGTCAGGTGTACGATCTCCGCCGTTTTTGTCAGGCTGTTGGTGCTGGCCACCAAATCAAAAATACGATAACTGATGTCTATCACAAGTATCCTCCTTTCTTACCATTCTGTCGTGCTGTATCCCCCGTGACGGTGGTTACTTTGACAGTGCGGCGCGTTTTTTTCAATACATTATTGTGCAAGATTCAACACGGGTTGAATCTCTTTCATTTTGTTATTGTAGCCTTTTTGCGAGAGCTTGGCAAGTGCGGCGGCACATAAATCTGCACAATTTACGTTTTTTCTCTGTACGGATACCCCCAGCGCCGCAGACGCGTATCATGCAGTGTGTGCATGATAGCGTCCGGCACGGGGAACGGGCCGCGACCGGCAGCAGGCATACAAGGGGTGACAAACCCTGCACACTGTGCTATACTACCCACATCACCACCAAGGAGGACGTATCATGCGTATCAACTGGTTCAAGGACGAAAATCACCTGGTCTATATCAACGGCGCGACGCAGCTGGCGGAGCTGGAGCGGACGCTGCACTTCCCCGGTCTGGAGGAAGCCGCCAATGAGCTGCGGCAGCATCCCACAGCGGAGGGCTTTACCATCAAGGGCCCCAAGCGCACCAGCGGACGGCTGTTCGTGCCTGATCTGACCTTCGGCGAGCACATCGAGATGGGCGAAAACATCTTCTTCTATATGGGCGAGATGCAGGAGTGCTACGTCATCTACTGGC
>OCPV01001744.1_pt1 | contig 11131 bp, 11 predicted proteins | sample 1538511 | NCBI WGS metagenome assembly OCPV01 (sample SAMN04571704, study PRJEB22368) | human gut metagenome | biome: human gut; material: stool | host: Homo sapiens | place: Luxembourg | collected 2012-08-30 | reverse complement strand
GCGTGAGCACGGCGGGCGCGGGCATACCCTCGGCCGAGACGGTGAAGGCATAATCGCGCTTGAGGTCGGGCAGCTCAAAGACGCAGCTGCTCTCCGTGACGGTCTGCGTGACCGTCGTGAACTGACGTGCCTCGCAGGTGACCGTCCAGCCTGCGGGAATGTTTTCGCCCGTCTCCCATGTCACGGTGACGGTGTTTCCCTCGATGCTGCTGACATTCAGCTTATCGACCTTCACAACGGGGATGGGCGTGAACTCCGTCGTCGTCGTGCCGGTGAGGAAGACGGTATCCGTTCCCTCGAGCGTGAACGTGTAATTCTGCTGCAGCGTCAGGCCGGTGACCGTGACGGTATTGCCGGTGAACTGCTGCGACTGCTTCTGGCCGTCGCCCGCCGCATAGGACACGGTCCACTGGGCAGGGGTCGGGCCGTTGGCGCTGAAGCTCAGCACCACGCTGCCGTCGGCATCGCCGAGCGAGGCGGTCAGATCCGTGATCTCCGTGGCCTCCGGCGTCGTGACGGAGAGGGTGCTGACGCCGCGGCTGCTCAGGCGGTGGCCGTCAGCCGCCGTGACGGTGATAGTATACTGCGTGTTTTCCGACAGGCCGGAGAAGACGTACTGACCGTCGGCCGCCGTGGCGGGATAGGAATTGCCATACATGTCGGAGCAGGTCAGGCGGAAATCCGCCGCCTTGTCGCCGCTCTCCAGCGCGACCGTCAGCTCCTCCGTCGTGCAGCGCACGACGCGCAGGGCATCGGCCCGCACAAAATAATAGGAAAGCAGGAACCACGCCGCCGCGCCCAGCAGGACGACGAGCGCAGTCACGATGCCGATCGTGACGGCGCGGCGCTTTTTCTTCGGTTTTTTCTCCGGTTCGGGTGGGAGCGTGCTCTCCGCGTCGTTATCGACATAGGTCGCCTCCGGCTCGGCGGACTGCTCCGGCTCGTCCGGGGACGCTTCCTGCTCCGGTTCCTCCGGCTGCGGCGGTACGTCGCCAACGGCCGCATTCACCGAGGCAAGGAAAGCGTCGAGGTCCATCTGGTCCGGATCCTCGTCCTCCGGCTCTGCCGGGGCGGGCTTCCTCCGCCGGTCCGGTCTCTTCTGCAGGCTCGTCCGCTTCCGGCTCGGTATCTTTGACCGGCTCTGCCTCCTTGACCGGCTCCGCCGGTTTTTCTGGCTCGGCAGGCGGCTGCGGCTTCTCTTCGGCCTTCTGCTCCGGCTTCGGTGCGTCCGGCACGGCGTCGGGATCGATGTCCTTTTCCGTGCCCGCGCCGGAAAGGTCCGGGGCAAAGCTCGTGCGGAACTTCTCGTCGAGCTGCTCCGCGTCCGTCATGCGGGCAGGCGCCTCCTCCTCGGCCGTCTCCGCCTCGGGCGCGAGCGGCGCCTCCGGCGTGACGATGGGCGGCACGATGAGCGTGTCCGACACCTCGTTGCGCTGCATATAATAGACCAGCGCCTGCTTCAGCTCCGCCGGGGTCTGGAAGCGATCCTCCGGACGCGGAGCGCAGGTCTTCAGGATGATGGCAGCCAGCTCATAATCGGCATAGATCGGTGTCGGCATGGCCTTGCCGGTCAGGCGGAGCTTGTCCGCCATGGCCTCGCCCGTGGCCTCGTCCTCAAACGGGCCGTGGTTGCCGTTGTAGATGCGGTAGAGCAGCATGCCGACGGCATACAGGTCGATCGTGGGGTTTGGGGACGCCGTGATGGCGGAAAGCTCCGGCGCGGAATACGGGCCGAGGTAATTCTCCGGCACCGAGGCATACTGCAGATCCTCCAGCGATGCAAGGCCGAGATCTCCGAGCAGGAACCGCCCGGACTGCGTGAGGAACACGTTCTCCGGCTTGAGGTTTTCAAACAGATAGCCCGCATCGCGGCAGGCCGTGAGCGCATCGCACAGGTCGATGCCGAGGTTCACGGCGCGCAGGCCGGTCATGGCGCTGTGGTCGAGGAAGGCGCGCAGCGAGACCATGCGCGGATAGAGGATATAGACATCGTAGCCGATGCCGCTCTCCTTCGGCTCGATCTGGTAAGAGCTCGCGCCCGCAAAATAGCCGTTCTCTGCCAGACGCATGCCGGTGTCGAGCTCGTTTTTGATATCCTCGGCAACACTGCCGTAATAGGCATGGACGGCGGCGTCATCCGGGTAAGCGCCGGAGAGGATCAGCGCCCGCACCTGCAGGTCAGACGCGGGGACGGAGATCCGCTTTACGACAAAGCGCTCGCCCGACTGGACGTGGCGGAGGGCGTAGCAGGTACAGCCATTGTGCCCGGCGATCTCCTCCTCAACGGACATCTGATCCAGCAGAGGGGAGACAAGTTTCAGTTCGGACATCGGGTTCGCCTCCTAAATCAAGAACTCAAATTATTTCTAGTATATACTATGATATTTTTGCAAAAAATGCAAGAACATTCTTGTCATATTCTTCGGAAAATGGTATGATAGGAAAAACCGGCGGAGGCGATTCCTGTCGTACGCCGGAGGAAAGGAGACCAAGCATAGCACGATATGCGTTGAGATATGGAAAACAAAGTTGTTTGTGACTACTGCGGCACGATTTATGACGGTTCGCGCGAAAAGTGCCCGCTCTGCGGCAGCACCACCCGCGCCGAGGCCGCGCCCGCCGCGCCGCGCCGCCGCCTGACCGAGGAGGAGCGCAAAGCCCGCCGCCGCACCCAGCAGGAGGAGCAGCGCGCGCAGCAGGATGCGCAGCGTGCCCGGCGTGAGGAGGACCGTCAGGCCCGGCTGGAGGAGCGCCGCCGCGTTCCGCAGAAGCAGCGCAGCTCCAAGGCACCCGAGACGCAGGGCGGCATCCCGCGCGGCTATCTGCGCGCCGCCGTGGTCTTTTTGACGATGGCCGTGCTCGTCGTGCTGTTCTTCATCGGCGACATGATCGGCTGGTGGCCTGGAGGATGTGCTCCGGGCGACCACGCCGAGCGAGACGGCCGCCGCGCAGGACGATTCCTCCTGCACCTTCCTGAATTTGACGCCCGATCATCTGACGTTCTCCGCTGCGGACGAGACGCTGCAGCTGCAGGTCGCCATCAACGCCAGCTGCGAGCAGCCCGTGTCGTTCAAGAGCTCGGATGAGAGCATCGTCCGCATCTCCGGCGACCCCGTTGTGAGCGCGCCGGACTACGACCAGACCGAGGTACTGGCCCAGATCGTCGCCGCCGGCGAGGGGCAGGCCACGATCACCGTGACGTGCGGCGAACGGAAAATGACCTGCGCCGTCACCTGCGATTTCAGCGGCAGTCCCACGGACGCCTCCACGGAGCCGGCTACGGACGCCACGGAGCCGAGCGAGCCGACAACCGCCGCCAGCTTCAAGCCGGAGCTGAACTACAGCGACGTGACCATGAGCCTGCACAACGAGACGCTCCGCGTCAAGGTCACGAACCTGCCCGCCGGAAAGACTGTGAAGTGGTCGAGCAAGGACGAGAAGGTCGCCATCGTGGACGAGGACGGCCTTGTCACGGCCAAGGGCCCCGGCGTAACGACCATCACCGCCGACGTGGGCGGCAAGACGGCCGAGCTCATCGTGCGCTGCAGCTTTGAGGACACAGCCGAGGGCGGCTATCACCTCTCCCTGACGGATGTCACGCTCAGCGTAGGCGAGAGCTTCAACCTGCGGCTGCTCGATGAGAACGACGAGCGCGTCGAGGGCGCAAGCTACAGTGTGAAGGACACGACTGTCTGCACGGCAGACGGCTCGAAGATCACGGGCAAGGCCAGCGGCGTCACGCGCGTGACCGTCACCTACTACGGCGAGAGCTTCGAGTGCATCATCCGTGTAAAGTAAATTTAGCAAAGAATTTACGGCGGCGTGCTGGTACGGTGCGCCGCCGTATGCTATTCTATGGGTGGAAGTGCGGAGCGCATGACGCCGCGTTCCGCCGCGCAGCCGCCCTTTGCGGCGCTTGAACCGGGCTGCTGCGGCGGAGGCAGCACGCTGCTTGCGGAGCACGCATGCCGCGCCCTGCCCAGCAGGACGGATCGTATTTCCGGAATTAAAATATTCGCCCGCTGCGGGACCGCAGCGGGCTTCTTTCGCTTTTTGCGCTCTTATTGACGCGGAGACGGCAAGGCAACACCTCACAATTCAGCGAGATGCAATCGTGCAGCGCTGCCTCAGATCATTTGGGCAAGTTTTGTGCGGAGGAAGTGCCCGTTCAGGCGCTCGAACAGACGCGGTAATCCGGTATAGCGCGCGACAAGCCAGCCAATCTCAGCCACAGCCACGCCGCCAATGACATCGTAGAACACATGCTGCTTCGTGAACATCGTCGCGAGGAACACGAGCACGGAGCCGACGGTGCACAGCGTGCACGTCAGGCCGCGATGACGAAGGCTGCGGCACTCATAGATATAGCGCGTACCGAGCCACGAGACAAAGCAGTGGATGGAGGGAAACAGATTCGTCGGTGTGTCCAGCAGCCAGATCGTCCGCATGGCCCAGCCCGTAAAGCCGCCCGTTTCCAGCGGTGGGCGGACATTGTGCGTCGGCAGCAGGACGAAAAACAGGAGGCAGATCACCTTGGCCGCAAAATCGGCCGCCACAAGGCGATAGCACAAGGAGCGGCTCTCCTTGGCCACGACGGAATACTGATAGATCCAGAACGGGAACGCCGCAACATAGACGAAGACCCAGACCGGTGAAAACGGGAACGCGCGGTCAAAGGCCGCCGTCATATCGTGCATGGGAAGGCTCCAACCCAGGACCTGCAGCAGCTTCGGGCCGCTGAACGCGATGAGGTTCATCAGGCCCGTGATGGCAAGCGGAAGGCTGTTTTCCGGCGGGACGATCTTATGCAGGAGCCTGCGCAGCAAGCTACCACCTCCAGAACAGAATACGGAGATTATAGCAAACCGCCGGGATAAAGTCAACCGCAGGAGAGCACTGATCCACTGCCGCACCACCTGACGCGGCGATCTCGGGTAGGCAGTTGCGTTTTCGCCGGGAGTACCCTATTATCCAACCAAGCACTGCGAGATTGCCACGTCGGCTGCGCCTCCTCGCAATGACAATTCGGGAGTCATCCCTATTTTAACGAGAGCCTACACAAGTCGACAGTACAGCGCCGGGAGGGGCATGCCCCTCCCCTACATAACGCGTGCGGCCGGCGAGAATGCCCGGGAATCTGCTGGCTCCCTCCACCAGCGTTCCTTACTCCGCCTTCTTCTCGCGGAAGGCAAAAAAGCGCTGGCCGAAGTAGTTGAACACCACAAACAGGCCCATGCCCGCCAGCATGGCCAGATTCTCCGCCCATTTCTTCGACAGGCCGGAGAAGATCAGCCGCACGAGCGGCTTGGCAAGGCCATAGGCAAGGCCGTAGCACACGGCAATATTCAGCGCGAAGCGCAGGGCCGTCTCCCAGCCGCTGCCCTGATATTTGAACGTGAAATACCGGTTGAGGAAATAGCTCATCACGCTTGCAAGCGCATAGCTCAGGCCCGTCGCCGGCCAGTAGGAAAACCCGGCGAGGTTATACAGCAGGAACATCAGGCCGTTGCCAACGAGCGTGTTGAGCACGCCCACGAGCAGGAACTTCCACAGTTTTTCGTCAAACAGCATTCGGAGCTTTTCTTTCATACGGATTCTTCTTTCTTTATTGCCAACAGGACGTGATCGTTCCATCGCTGCTGACGGTGTAGATCGTCTGTCCGTCGCTGCTGACGCCCTCGAGCGTGACCGTCAGCTCCTGCAGGCCGCAGGCACTGCGGACATCATAGGAAATGACACCGACGATATCGAGGTAGCTCTCGAGCGACAGGTCGTCCTTGTAGACCTCACCGCCGAACTTCTGCGCGGAGGCATAGGTCATGGTGCTCTCCTGCGTCAGGCGGAGCGTTCCGGCCGTCTCGTCATATTCGGCATCGGAAAACTGCGGCCAGTTCTCCTGCACGACGGACTCGACTGAGGCTCTCGGCTCGTCCTTCGCGCTGCAGGCGCACAGCAGGAAGGTGGCCAGGACAATGGCCAGTAAACAGGAAACAGATCTCACAGGCAGCGCCTCCAACAACAAAAATCGGCGCGCAGTCTGCGGACCGTATGCCCTATCATACCGCAAAGGCCGGGAAAACGCAAGCAAAAAAGTATCGCAGGCCGGTCATGCGGCGTCCGTCAGCCTTGTGTGCGCCAGAATGCGGGCAAACTCGGCATGATAGGTCTTCTCCAGCTCTGCCGCGCAGCGGATGGTCAGAGTGTAGCACGTCGTGCCGTCATAGAGCAGCGTGCCGCAGCAGGCAAGCTCTCCCTCGTCGTCCGCGCCCGTCCACGCGAACTGATATTGATCTGCCTGCGGCCAGGCCAGATAGACCGGGTCCAGCGCAGCCGTCTCTCGGCCCGTCAGCTGCCGCAGCACCGCATCGGGCGCCCCGGCTGCCGTCTCGATGACGACCTCATAGGCCCCGTCCGCGCGCGTATAGACGCTGCGTCCCTCTGCGGAGTCCTCCGCCGAGCGCTGCAGCTCTGACGGGAGCTCGGCCGTCAGGCAGAACTGCGGCGGCTCCGGGCCGGAGCCGGGGTCACAGACCGTCTCCGCATCCGCCGCGCTCTTGACAGCGCAGCCGCTCAATGTTAAAATCAGGCAGACAATTGCAATGCATGGAATCCGTTTCATGTTCCACCTCCGAAAGGATGATCCTGATGCTGAAATACTATGTGTGCTGGCTGCTCCTCATGAGTGCCGTCACGTTTTTTCTTATGGGATGGGATAAGCATCTCGCCCGCTGCCGCCGCAGGCGTATCCCGGAGCGCGTACTGCTCGGCTGGGCAGCCGCCGGCGGCGCGCTTGGCGGCGTTCTTGCCATGCAGCTGTTCCGTCACAAGACCCTCCACCGCCGTTTTTCCATCGGCATGCCCGCAATGCTGGCCGTGCAGCTCCTGCTTGGCGCAGCGGTCCAGCTCTGGCTGTGAAACATCCGGCACGCACCGCCGTCTTATATACGGAATTTCGGTTGCAAAATATCCGTCTATACGATAGAATATAGCTACTCTGGCTGTGCTCTCCGGGCGCAGCCGCTGAACAGGAGCAGAGAGCATGAAACAAAGACAAAGCCGCGGCCTGATGCCGTGGATCCTGACGCTGCTGTGCGCCGTACTTCTCACGGTATGGGTGCTCGGCAGTATGCCCGCCGCCCCGAAGGAGGGCGCGGCCGTCGCCGCTGGCACGGCCTATCTGGACAGCGCGGCCGCAAAGGACGCCTCCGCCATCGCCGAAACGCTGCGCGAGCGGGAGAAGCAGCGCCGCGCGGAGCTGCTGGCCCAGCAGAAGAAGGAGGAGCGCGATGCCCTCGTTGCAAAGATCACGAGCGGTGAGCTGGACATCTGGTCCATGTTCGACAGCTACGTCATCCTCGGCGATTCCCGCGCCGTCGGCTTCTATTACTTCGATTTTCTGGAAAAGAGCCGCGTGCTGGCGGACGGCGGAAACACCATCCGCGACGTCGCCGCGCACATGGACGATATCCGCGCTCTGCAGCCGGACTATGTCTACCTGTGCTACGGTCTGAACGACATCAGCATTGGCTATTGGGACACAAAGGAGGAGTATGTCGCGGAGCTGCTGCAGGTCGTCGCCGACCTGAAGGAGGCCCTGCCCGGCGTGACGGTCGTCGTCAGCTCCATCCTGCCCGCGCAGGACCCCGCTTTTGAGAAGAGCTCGAAATGGCGCAATATCCCCGAGTGGAGCGAGGCCGTCGGCGCGGCCTGCGCCGAAAACGGCATTCCCTTTGCGGATAATACCGAGATCTGCCAGACCTATGCCGATCTCTGGCAGCCGGACGGCATCCACGTCCGCCCGGAATTCTACCCCTATTGGGCTGCCAATCTGATCCTTGCCGGGCTGGACAGCCCCGCAGAAGCGGAGGATGCGACAAATGAAACAGAAAACGATCCTGCTTGAGCTGCTGCGCTGGCTGTGCGCAGGGCTTGCCGTCGTGTTCCTCGTGGTGAGCTTCCGGCAGGAGCCGGTCAGCTCGGCCGCCTTTGAGGATGTGGCCTCCGCCGTCACGGCGAGCATCGACCTGAGCGCCCTGCAGGAGGGCAGCGTGCAGATGGTCAAGCGCCTGTACGGCCTGAATCCGTCCGATTTTGACGGCTGCCTGCTCTATTACCCGCAGACAAACATGGAGGCCGAGGAGCTGCTTCTGCTCAAGCTGCGCGATACGTCGCAGCAGGAGGCTGTCCGCGCCGCCGTGGAGGCCCGGCTCGAAACGCAGAAGACCAGCTTCGACGGCTACGGCCTGGAGCAGTATGACCTGCTGACGAATCACTCCATTCTGGATATCCGGGGCAACTACGTTCTGTTCGTCGTCCATAAGGACGCCGCTGCCGTACAGCAGGCGTTCCGCGGCGCGCTGTAAGGAGGGGAAGCTATGGCATTCAGTACACTCGTCTTCCCGTTCGTATTCCTGCCCGTCAGCCTCATTCTGTATTTTGTACTGCCGAAGCGGCTGAAAAACGCCGCCCTCGTTGTGTGCAGCCTCGTGTTCTTCGCCTGGGGGACGCCGGAATACCTCGTCCTCATGGTGCTGGACATCGCGTTCCACTATTTTGCGGGCCGTGAGCTGGCGTTTCAGAAAGCGCGCGGCCGGAGCGGGCGGTTCGTGCTCGTCTCGTCCGTGCTCGTGAATCTTCTGCTGCTGGGCTTCTTCAAATACTACGGCTTCCTTGTGGACAATCTCAACGCCCTGCTCGGCACGGCGCTGCGTGCGAGGGAGCTGCCGATGCCCATCGGCGTGTCGTTCTTCACGTTCTCGCTGCTGTCCTATCTGTTCGACGTCTACCGCGACCGTGCGCCCGCTGCGCGCAATGTGCTGGACTTCAGCCTGTATGTCACGTTTTTCCCGAAACTCGTCTCCGGCCCCATCGTGCAGTATGCCGAGATGGAGCCGCAGCTGCGCGACCACCCCGTCACGCGCGAGGGCTTCGGCTCGGGCGCGCGTCTGTTCCTCATCGGCCTTGCAAAAAAGGTCCTGCTGGCCAACACGCTCGGCACGACGTTCTATGCGCTCTCCGCCCTGCCGATGACGCAGCTTTCCACGCTGAGCGCGTGGCTCGGCGCGGTGTGCTATGCGCTGATGCTCTACTTCGACTTCAGCGGCTATTCGGACATGGCCATCGGCCTTGCCTCGATGTTCGGCTTCCGCTTCGGCAAGAATTTTGACTATCCCTATGTCTCGCAGAGCATCACGGAATTCTGGCGGCGCTGGCATATCTCGCTCGGCGCGTGGTTCCGCGACTATGTCTATATTCCCTGCGGCGGCAGCCGCGCCGGGACGGTACGCACCATCGCGAACCTGCTGCTCGTCTGGCTGCTGACCGGCATCTGGCACGGCGCAAACTGGACGTTCCTGCTCTGGGGCGTTTATTACGGCGTGCTGCTCCTCCTCGAAAAATTCGTGCTGCAGCGCGCGCTGGAGCACCTGCCCGGCCTGCTGCGCCATGTGCTGACGCTGCTGCTCGTGCTCATCGGCTGGGTGTTCTTCTTCTCGTCCTCGCCCGCTGCGGCCTTCGGCTGGATCGGGCGGATGTTCGGCAGCGGCAGTGCGCTCGTCGACGCCACGGCGAAGTATTATCTGGCAGGCTGCTGGCCCCTGCTGCTCGCGGGCGCGATCGGCTCGTTCCCCGTCGTCTCGCATGTGGGCGGCAATCTGCTGCGCCGCAATAAGGCTTGGCAGGCCTTCTCCGTGGTGCTGTTCCTGGCGCTGCTGCTTTTGTGCATCGCCCTGATGATGAACGACACCTATTCCACCTTCCTGTATTTTCAGTTCTGATCGGAGGCGATGGTTTTGGAAGAACACAGAAATCCGCGCCGCTCCCGGCGGCTTGCCTACCAGCGCGCCCGGCTGCAGCAGGGCCTTCTTATGAGCGTCATCCTGCTCGGGACCATTCTCTGCCTGACGCTCGGCAGCCTGCTCACCCCGGACCGCACCTATTCCGACAGCGAGAACCGCAAGCTGGCCCAGTTCCCGAAGCTGAGCTGGTCCGCCGTGAAGGACGGCAGCTGGTTTTCCGATCTGGAGTCCTACACGGCCGATCAGTTCGCCGGCCGCGATTTCTGGATCGCGCTGCGGCTCCGCTTCCTGAAGCTCACGGGGCAAAAGGAATCCAACGGCGTCTACCTCTGCAGCGGCGACTATCTTATGGAGCCGCCCGCCGATCCGCCGCAGGACAGCCGCAATGTGGAGGCCATCAACGCCTTTGCCGCGCGCCACACGGACCTGCGGCTGAACATGGCCGTCATTCCGAACGCCGCGTGCATTCTGGCGGACAAGCTCCCAAAAAATGCGCCGGTCCGCGACCAGAGCGCCGACCTGACCGCGCTGGCGGGCAGCCTGCAGGGCATCTCGTTCCTTGACGTCTCGGCTGCACTTTCCGCTCACACGGACGAGCAGCTCTATTACCGCACGGACCACCACTGGACGAGCCTCGGCGCGCGCTATGCCTTTGAGGCCATGGCCGAAAAGCTCGGCATCCCGCAGCCCGTTCAGAATTACGACACCTATACCGTCTCCACCACGTTCGAGGGCACGCTGGCCTCCCGCAGCGGCAGCCACGCCGCCTATGACACCGTGGAGCTGTATGTCCCGCAGACGGACGTGGAATACTACGTTTCCTACGGCGACGCCGCAGAGACGTCCGCCACGATCTACGACCGCAGCGCGCTGGACCAGAAGGACAAATACACCGTGTTCTTCGGCGGCAACTACCCCCGCGTGGACGTCTATACGACGGCCGAAACCGGCAAGACGCTGCTGCTGTTCAAGGACTCCTATGCCAACTGCCTCATGCAGTTCCTCTATCCCTATTACGACCACATCATCCTCATCGATCCACGGTACTATTATGACAACGTCGAGTCCGTCATCTCCCGCGAGCAGGTCACGGACGTGCTGTTCCTCTATAACGCAAACACCTATTTTGAGGATACCTCGCTGGCCGATGTGCTGAATGTCTCGGAGAACTGAAGAAACCGCGAAGGGCGTGCAGCTCGAAAGCTGCACGCCCTGTTTTTTTACATGTTCTGCAATTTCGCTTGCAGGAGTGCGGCTGTCAGACCCGGCGCGGCACTGCCGAGCCGCGCGGGTTGACGTCAAAAACGTAACTGCCTCCCCGAGATTGCCACGTC
>OCPV01001743.1_pt1 | contig 11134 bp, 15 predicted proteins | sample 1538511 | NCBI WGS metagenome assembly OCPV01 (sample SAMN04571704, study PRJEB22368) | human gut metagenome | biome: human gut; material: stool | host: Homo sapiens | place: Luxembourg | collected 2012-08-30 | reverse complement strand
TTTTTCAAAAATATTTAAAAAATAGTTTCAATCCTCTTTGTGCTGTAAAAAATTTAATTATTTTACCAAGCACTATCATTAATTGCATGGGTTTCAGAACACCTGCTTCATTTTCAAAAATATTCAATATTTTGGCTTGGGTCGCCACATATTTTTTAAGTATGTATCAGGATGAAATAAAAGCATTTATTAATTCTCTTTTAAAATCTCTGTAATACATAAATAGAGAAGCATAAAAACAGAACTGAACTGGAACTTGTCAAAGCTTAAATTCATAATTCCTGTCATTATGTTTATTAGAATTAATGATATGCAACATGCAATTAAATTTCTTTTCAATTTTTTATCCAACATTTTCCCTCTTTCCTTTTTATGAACTAAGTGCTACCCTGATATAACACATCTCCACCTTCTATAGGTTCTAAGCCAGAGGAGGCTCTTGCTTCGTTTACAGTGGCTTTTCCACTCGAAACGGATTCAAGCACTTTCTCTGCCATGCTTCCAGTTTGATTTTCCTTTTCAATGTCTGCTATGCGTTTGTCTAAATTTTTCATTTCGTATAGCAGATTTTGAAATCGTCTTGCAGTTTCTAGCTTTTCCTCTGAAAAATCCATTTCCTCAATAACATCTACATTTCCATTGTCGAGCATTAAGTTTTCGACTGCTGAAATGATATCCCAAACCTCCTCGTGTGTTCCGTCCGCATTTCTGGTAATGTCATTGTCAAATCCAATGACATCAATGCATCTGGCAATTGCAAATTGATAAATACCGATTAAATTTCTAAAGTTCACACCACACCTCCTAGATCAGCTCCTCAACATTGAATTTTTAATTCAATTATGATTGTCATTTTCCACCCTAAGTGCTACCATTCAGATACAGGCTCTGCCAAGCCGAGTAAATGAAAGGAGATTCGTTATGACTTCTGCTAAAATATATTTTGCTGATAAATCCACGGTAACTGTTTCTGAAGGCGAAATCATTATCCCGGTTGTTCTCTCAGAAGTTTCTGATGAAAAATTCACCTCAATTGCCAAACCGATAGAACTGTACAATCATATTCACGATGGACTTATTCCAGCATTAACAACGGCTTTCTGTTCCTGCTCTTTTTTCTATATTGGCAACAAAACAGATACCGTATATGGAACAGGATCAATCATTAAAATTGAGAATCTGTGACATCCTTTTTCGAAGATAAGCAGCCAGTTCAGGCTCTTTCCATGCAATCTGCCTAATATGATTTTGCATTTGAGCTTTTGGATTGGCTTCTTTCTTCAATTTCTCACATTCTTCAATAACACGTTTTTCAAGATCATTTACCAATAGATCTATCTGATCTGTACTGCTTCCTTCCGAATACATCTCTCTCTCACATTCCTTTTTCATTCCACACCTCCTAGATCAGCTCCTCAAGCTTAACTCCAAATTAATCTGTTAATGCCTTCTAGTTTACATTTTGAAAACTAATAAGGTAAAAAAATAAACTCTTTTGGAAATCCACAAACTGTAGAATACAAAGATAAATCTGCTTCACTCATCTTTGATTTATAGTTTTCCCAATTAGCAATTGTAATTCTTGACACACACATTTTATTTGCTAACTCAGATTGTGAAAGTCCGGCATTAACTCTTACAGCTGCTAGTCTGATTTTTGGTGAACAAGTCATTTTCAGTATCCCTCCTTATCTTTTCTTGTGTAAACAATATTACTCCACATTTTGTAAACTGTCAATACATTTTGAAAACTTTTTTATCATATTAGTTGTATTTTTGTAAACAACATTATATAATGCTGATAGAAAGATGAGGTGATACAATGGGTTCTAATAAATTCGCTGAAATGTTAAAATACTATTTAATGCTCAACGAAAAAACTCAAAAGGATTTATGTGATGACTTAGGATACGATAAATCGACTGTTTCTAGCTGGTGTTCTGGAAATCGTGTTCCTAAGATTGATGTTATTATTGATATTGCGAAATATTTACATGTTAACGTTGGTGATCTTATTGAAGATAACAGACATGATGAAAAATATTATTTAAACGATGAAACCGCAGATATCGCTCAAAAGATTTTTGAAAACAAAGAGTTAAAAGTTCTTTTTGATGCTGCACAGGACGCACAGCCAGAGGATCTTGGCACCGTGTACCAGATGTTACTGGCACTTAAGAGAAAGGAGCGTGGGGACGATAATTGATTATTTTGTGGAGTTAATTAAATTTCCAAATCACAAAGTAAGGGAAGCTGTTACCGAAAACGAAGATGGTACATACACAATCTTTATTGAAGAGACTTTGTCACGCAGTGAACAGCAGGACGCTTTTTTACATGCACTAAAACATATTACCGGGGATGACTTTCGAAAAGAAGATATCCAGAAAATCGAACGCCACGCACACCGGACGGAAGTCTCTGATGAATTGTTCCCTATTGATCTAGAATATGTAAAAGTTGGAATTGCGTAAATAGTGACCAACTATAAGAGGAGAATTATATGTCTAAAAATAAAGATTTTCATGAACAGTGTATAAATTATGTTAATAAACATAACTTATCTCCATTATCTTTAAAAATATACAGAATCATATACTTAATAATAGCCGCTGTTTCATTTATTATTGGAATACCCACTTTATCATTTGGTGGGATAATCTTTATTCCTATTGGAATCCTATGTCTTTATCTTGCAAGTAGATTCAAGAAAATTCTAAACGAATTAAGCAAAACAGCCCCAACTACTTGCTCAAGGATAAATAATGATATTAATTTACAGGATATTAGTACACAACCAGTTGATGAAGTTGTAAAAGTAAATAATTCCTTAACATTTTCTTCACAACCAGTTGAAAATACACCTTGCAGTAAATCTGATGATATTTCTATTGATGACTATAATACAGAAGAATTTCATGTAACTGGAACATCATTCAGAGAAAATGACATTGAATCTATAGGAATCGAAAATTATGAATTTGACTATTCAAGAAAGGATTTTCTCGAAATATTTTCAGAAGGTCAACGTATATACAAATACCTATTCGCACCAAAATCTGTAGTTTTAGAAGAAGAGCCAGATAATAAGTATGATAAAAATGCTATTAAAGTAATTATTGATGGGGTACATGTTGGCTATATAAAAAAAGAAGATTGTATACATGTTAAGCAACTTATTGACTCAAAGAACATCATTTCCATTGATGCTACTATTTATGGTGGAAAATATCGCTATTATTATGAAGATTATGATGACGATGCAATGGACTATAAAACTCACATAAAGACCGAGAGACATAATTATTCAATTTATATAACTTTAAAATTAAATCATATTTCTTGTAATGGCAGTGTCTGATGAGTTATGTCCTACTGCTCTGGAGCTTGTAAAAATTGGAATTGCGTGAATACTCTGCTTCTAATTTTATACGTATTATTACATAATTATGTTGACATACGTATTGTTACGTGTTACAATATTCTTAGATAAGGAAAGGAGATACAAAAGATGCCAATGACTTCAAGAGAGATGATTACTCATCTCAAAAAGAACGGTTTCGAGATTATCAGTCAAAATGGTTCGCATGTAAAAATGTACAATCCACAGACTGGAAAAACAGTAATTGTTCCTTATCACTGCAAAGACCTTAAAAAGGGTATGGAGCAGGCAATATTGAAACAGGCTGGGTTGAAATAACCCAGCCACCTAAAAAGGAGGCTTTTCTATGAATAAATTATTTTATCCGGCAATTTTTCACGTAGCAGAAGAAGGCGGCTTCTGGATCACATTTCCAGATTTGCCAGAGTGCATGACACAGGGCGACAGTATGCAGGAAGCTTATGAAATGGCTGTTGACGCTTTAGGACTTGCTCTCACAAGCCGTGAACAGGAAAAACAAGACATTCCTGCTGCTTCCGAAGTGAATCAGATTCCGGTTGGAAAAGATGAATACTGTGTCATTATAGAATTTGATATGCTTGCTTATAAAAAGCGTACAAATTCAAAAGCTGTTAAGAAAACTTTGAGCATCCCGGAATGGTTGAATGAAGAGGCTATGTCTCTTGGTATTAATTTTTCACAGGTATTGCAGGAGGCTCTTATGCAGAAGATTGGAGTAAATTTATAAAAAATGTTATCTAAAATTAAAATGCCCCTGGTACTGTAGATACCAGAGGCAAAGCATTGGAATGATACCAACGCCCTGAACAAGCATATTGTATCATTCTAAGGCAGCTATCGCAAGCAGAACAACAGTTCTCTGCTGGCTGTTCTTTTTGTACTCTTTTTTAGGAAGGATGATATTATGGCAAAGAAAAGAATTGGAGAGCTTCCGAGTGGAAGCATCAGGAAAAAAGTTTATTCCCACAGTGAACCATGCTTTGACGAACATGGGAATCCTATTATTGATGAAAAAACCGGGAAACCAAAAATGAAAAAGGTTTATATTTCTATTACCGGTTCATCAGCGGCAGAAGTCAACCGTCAAATCAGTGAATATAAATTAAATAAAAACACACAAAAGAAACCGGATGACATGACTCTTTATGAGGCAATTGATAAATACATATCGGCATCTGATGCAGTTCTCTCTCCCTCCACAATCACCGGTTACCGTGTGATTCAACGAAACGCTTTTCGAACAATTATGCACTTAAAATTATCAAAGATTGACCGGGAAGTACTAAAAGAGGCGGTTAATGAGGAATCAAAACGAATTACGAAAAAACGCAAAGCTCCCATTTCGCCAAAAACTGTATGCAATGAGTATGGTCTGATCGTGACGGTGCTAGATACATATGCGCCAGGAATTGAAACAGATGTCACTCTACCCCAGAAAACAATTACGCAAAATGAAATTTCTACTCCAGATGTAATTTTTCAAATGGTAAAAGGGACGAGCATTGAGCTTCCGGTGCTGCTTGCAATGTGGCTGTCATTCACTGCATCTGAAATCATCGGGCTGAGAAAGTCAAAATCAATTTCTTCGGACGGAAATTATATAACGATAAAAGATGTTATCGTGACTGATGAACACGGAAATCAGGTTGTAAAAAATAAGGGTAAGCAGCCATTGAGACACCGAACTTTGAAAATCCCACCATATATAAAAGAATTAATAGACAAAGTCCCTACAGATCAGATTGTACCGTTGACAGTTCCTGCACTTTCAAAAAGATGGTCACGCCTTGTAGCGCGTTCTGGCATACCTAAAATGACTTTTCATGATTTAAGGCATGTTAATGCGTCCGTGATGGCTTTGCTCATGATTCCGGACAAATATGCGCAGGACAGAGGTGGATGGAAAACAGACAGCATCATGAAGTCGGTTTATCAGCAATCCTTTTCGCAGGAGCGTTTGCTTATAGATCAGCGAATTGATGATTTTATGTCTGAAAAATTGTTCGGAAACACATATGAACAGAAATTTGAAAAAAAATATGAATGTTGGCGGATTTTATTTAACAAAGCGGATACAAAAGAAAATAAAAAACTTTTTTCTCTGTTTTGCACCCAAAATAATGTGTGTTTATAAATTTTCGTGGAATACTTCGTGGAATACATTACTTTCTTTTATATGCTATAACAGCAATTTTGTACTAATTCGGCAAAAATAGAATATTTAAAAAACCCAGTAAAATCAAGATTCCTTGAATTTACTGGGTTTTCTCATGTAAGCCAATAAGGGGACTCGAACCCCTGACCCACGCATTACGAATGCGTTGCTCTACCAACTGAGCCATATTGGCATGACGAATCAGTCACGAAAACTATTATATCGGATTTTAAAAAAATTGCAACTATTTTTTTCAGAAATTTACAGAAACTCTATTGACATTTTATTTATAGAATATAAAATGTTTTATAGTTTGTTTATTATTAGTAAACTTTTTGTAACCATTCAGTATTTTTCAGGATTGGAGGCATGCGGTATGGATATTGGGAAACGAATGAAAGAACTTCGTATTCAATATGGACTGACGCAGCAGGAACTTGCCGACCGTTCGGAGCTTACCAAGGGATTTATCTCCCAGCTGGAACGCAACCAGAACACGCCGTCGATCGGAACACTGCTCGATATCATTCAGTGTCTCGGAACAACACCGGCAGAATTTTTTACCGATGAAGAACCGGAACAGATCGTATTTAAAAATGAAGACTTTTTCACGAAGGTGAATGAAGACAAACATAATATCATTGAATGGGTTGTTCCAAATGCCCAGAAAGATTCCATGGAACCCGTCAGATTAACCTTGAAAGCAGGTGGCTCTTCTGACATTATGCAGCCCCATTCCGGTGAAGAGTTCGGCTACCTGATCAAGGGAACCGTCAAAATATATTATGGTGGAAAAAGCCATGTGCTGCACGCTGGCGAATCCTTTTACCTGAAAGCCGACAAAAAGCATTACATAGAAAATCCCGGCAGCCGTGATGCCGTATTGATCTGGGTATCTACTCCACCAAGCTTTTAGATCACGATCGGTGGAATTCAGAAAGGAATTATGTTATGAGTAAAAAGCTAATCAATTTTGTCGATATTTCCAAGTCTTATGGAAACAATCTGGTACTTGATGAATTAAATTTATATATCCGTGAGAATGAGTTTATCACGCTCCTCGGTCCATCAGGGTGTGGAAAAACAACAACGCTCCGTATTTTAGGCGGTTTTGAGACACCTGATAAGGGACAGGTCATCTTCGATGGTGTCGACATTACCAGCCTGCCTCCAAATAAAAGAAATCTGAATACTGTTTTCCAGAAATATGCCTTATTTCCACATATGTCCATTGCGGAAAATATTGCATTTGGATTGAAAATCAATAAAAAGAGCAAAGAATACATCAACGATAAAATCAAATACGCATTAAAATTAGTGAACCTTGACGGTTTTGAAAACCGTTCCATTGACTCCTTAAGCGGTGGCCAGCAGCAGCGGATCGCAATCGCGCGCGCGATCGTCAACGAGCCGAAAGTGCTCCTGTTAGACGAACCACTCGGTGCACTGGACTTAAAACTGCGTCAGGATATGCAGTACGAGCTGATCCGCCTGAAAAACGAACTTGGAATCACTTTCGTTTACGTCACACATGACCAGGAAGAAGCACTTACCATGTCCGATACGATCGTCGTTATGAATCAGGGATACATCCAACAGATCGGTACACCGGAAATGATCTACAATGAACCTACGAACGCTTTCGTCGCAGACTTTATCGGTGACAGCAATATCATCGATGGAACTATGATCCAGGACAAAGTCGTGGAAATCCTCGGTGTAAAGATTCCTTGTGTCGATGAAGGTTTTGGAAATAACACTCCGGTGGACGTTGTGATCCGCCCGGAGGATATTGAGATCGTAGAACCGGAAAAAGGATTTATGGAAGGTGATATCACCTCTGTGATTTTCAAGGGTGTCCACTATGAAATCGAGATTGTGGCAAACGGCTTTGAATGGCTTGTCCACACCACCCTGCTCCACAATGTAGGGGAGCATGTCGGAATCAATGTCATTCCATTCAACATCCAGATCATGAACAAACCGGAATCCGAAGATGAGGAGGCAGTGGAGATCGATGCGTAAATTAGGAAGACAGTTATTTGCCGGTCCATACCTGATATGGATCATCGGTTTTATTCTCCTTCCGCTGGCAATGATCATTTATTATGCATTCACTACCTCCGGAGGAACTTTTACTTTTGAAAATGTGGCTGCGATTGCAGATCCCGTGCATGTCAGATCCATCCTTTTATCCTTAAAGCTTGGCATTATCTGCACATTAGTCTGTCTGTTGTTAGCTTACCCGCTCGCTATGATTTTAAATGGCTTAAAAATCAAACAGCAGAACTTTGTCGTATTCATTTTTATTCTGCCAATGTGGATGAACTTCATGCTCAGGATCTTAGCATGGCGTCTGCTGTTATCCAACAACGGAATTGTCAATGCAATCTTCCAGTTTTTTGGATTTGGCACCGTAAAAATGCTCAATACACAGACTGCCGTTGTATTTGGTATGGTCTACGATTTTCTTCCGTTTATGATCCTGCCAATTTATAACTCCATGGCAAGGATCACAAATGATGTCATTGAGGCCGCGAAAGACCTTGGTGCAAGTGACGCCATCATTTTATTCAAGATCATCATTCCGCTGACCTTATCCGGCATTATCAGTGGAATTATCATGGTCTTTGTTCCTGCTCTGACCTCCTTTGTCATCTCTGACCTGTTAGGCGGTGGAAAGGTACTTCTTATCGGTAACGTGATCGAGCAGGAATTTATGCAGGGAACCAACTGGAACTTGGGCTCCGGTCTTTCCGTTGTGTTAATGATTTTTGTCATCGCAAGCATGGCTCTCATGAATATTTTCGATAAAGACGGCGGAGGTACTGCGGTATGGTAAAAAAAGCTGCGTCAAGAATTTATCTTGCACTTATATTTTTATTTTTATATCTTCCAATTTTAGTGTTGATCGTCCTGTCTTTCAACAATTCCAAATCCCGTGTTGTATGGGGTGGATTTACCTTAAAATGGTACGCAGAATGTTTTAAAAATGAGACGATCACAAATGCTTTTGTGACAACGATCCAGATCACACTCGCCGCTGCTATTATCTCAACGCTGCTTGGAACTCTGGCAGCGATCGGTATCAGCGCCATGAAAAAAAAGAATAAAGCGATCATGTTAGGTGCTACTAACATTCCGCTTTTAAATGCAGATATTGTAACCGGTATCGCAATGATGCTTTTATTTGTAAAATTTATGAACCTTGGCTTTGTCACGGTCCTGATCGCACATATCACCTTCGACACTCCCTATGTCATCTTAAATGTGCTTCCGAAATTAAATCAGGCAAACCGATACACTTACGAGGCTGCCTTAGACCTCGGTGCGACACCGCTCTATGCCTTTTTCAGGATCACATGGCCTGAGATCAAATCCGGTGTGTTCTCCGGATTTTTAATGGCAGTCACCATGTCGCTGGACGATTTTTCGATCACCTTCTTTACAAAAGGTGCGGGCGTCAACACACTCTCTACCATGCTCTACACAGAGCTCCGGAAGGGGATCCGCCCGGAATTATATGCTTTATCGACCATTTTATTTTTGATCGCCTTCCTGCTCCTTCTCGTGATGAACCACCGTTCTTCCTCCGAGGGAAAAGGTGCAAAACAGGCAATCTAGGAGGCAGCTATGAAAAAACGACTTGCAATGCTCTTTGCACTGTGCCTCATGACAGGTGTTCTCTCCTCCTGCGGAAAAGACTCCGGTTCCACTGAGACAACAAAGAAAGATGACAATACGCTTGTAATTTTAAATTACGGAAAATACATTGATGAATCTGTTCTTGATCAATTTGAAAAAGAGACCGGCATTAAGGTCAAATTAGAGGAATACGAAAGTCCTGAGGAAATGTATACCAAGTTTTCTGCAGGCTCCATCAATTATGATCTCGTCTGTACCTCAGATTACATGGTGGAGCGTCTGATCAACGAAGATCAGGTGTTAGAGATCAACTTTGATGATTTCGAATATTATAAAAATCTTGATTCATCCATTATTGAAGCATCACAGATTTTTGACCCGGAAAATAAATATTCCATGCCTTATTTTTACGGTACGCTCGGTATCCTCTACAACACGACGATGGTATCCGACGAGGAAGTATCCACCTGGAACGTTCTCTGGGATGAAGCATACAAAGACTCGATCATCATGCAGAACTCTGTCCGCGACAGCTTTACCCCGGCATTAAGACTATCAGGCTATGATATCAATACGACCGATGAAAATCAGTTAAATGATGCCCTTGATCTTCTGATCCGGCAGAAACCGCTCGTCTATGCCTATTATGTCGATGAGACCGGAGATGAAATGGCAATGGGAAATGCGGCGATGGCTCTTGTTTATTCCGGGGAAGCTGCTTACGCCATGGAATTAAATGATGACCTCTCCTACAGTGTCCCGGAAGAAGGCTCCAACCTCTGGATCGACTCCTGGTTTATGCCAAAATCCTGCCATAACACCGAATATGCAGAAAAATTTCTGGATTTTCTCTGCCGGGAAGACATTGGCATGCTAAACTTTGACTATGTTTATTATGCTACGCCAAATCTCGCTGTCAAAGAAAATTTAGATGAGGAAACATTATCCGACACAACGATTTTCCCGACAGATGAGACGCTTGCCAATTGTGAGGTGTATAAACAATATGACATCGACACGACAAAGTTATCGAATTATCTCTGGAAAAAATTAAAGTCCGAATAATAAAATTTTTCGAAACTTTTTTCTTTTCCTATTGTTTTTCCATTTTATCCATGATAAAGTAAATCCACGCAGTTCCCGATGCGTGGATTTTTTTATAACAGATGTTTGAATTTCCAGTCTGTTATCTGCATATCGTTTTATCATCCGACTGATACGGAATGTAATTGTTTTCCCAGTGCATCTGCCATTGGGAGGATTTTTATGACATATCAGGAATTCAAAGAAAATGTAACAACAGTCATTCAGAACCGGCTTGGTTCTAATGTGAAAGTAACGATTCAGGAGATTATCAAAAATAATGACACTCATTATGATGGTCTCACAATCTTATCCAATCAGTTGAATATATCCCCAACTATTTATCTGAATTTTTATTTTAAACAATATTTAAAAGGCAGATCCTTAGAGGAAATCTGCCATGATATTTTATCTGTTTATGAGGAGAACAAGCCGTCTGGAAATATTGATATTTCCTTTTTTACAAACTATGAGCAGGTAAAAAACCGTATTGTGTTTAAGCTTATCAATTATGAACAGAATAAAAATTTACTGGAAAAAATTCCCCACATAAAAATATTAGATCTCGCCATCATCTTCAATTGTCTTGTAGATGCTGACGAGACCGGAAATGCAACGATATTAATCTATAACCAACATCTTTCTCTCTGGAATATCACCAAGGACGACCTCTATCATCTCGCCATGAAAAACACTCCTGCTCTCCTCACTTATGAACTGCGGGACATGTCAGATGTTCTGATCGAGTTAATGGCCGGTGTTCCCTGCAATTCCATGAAGGAAGAATTTGAATACATGGTTCCAATGTATGTGCTCTCCAACAAAAGCAAACTGAATGGCTCCGGCTG
>OCPV01001733.1_pt1 | contig 11181 bp, 10 predicted proteins | sample 1538511 | NCBI WGS metagenome assembly OCPV01 (sample SAMN04571704, study PRJEB22368) | human gut metagenome | biome: human gut; material: stool | host: Homo sapiens | place: Luxembourg | collected 2012-08-30 | reverse complement strand
AAATACGAGTCAGGGTCCAAGGAATCTGGTTTTAGTTAAACATCAAGTTCTCTTAATTAAAAAGGTAAATCGTCCGTCAGACTATTATCCGAGGCTTGCTGTTGTTGCAGAGCCGCTTGTGCAGACACCTGCTGCCGGGATACCGCTTGTGCCTGCGGTACATATCCTGTACCCGGTTGCTGCGAGGTGTTACGCGGGGTCAGCATCTCCATATTATCAGCAAAAATCTCGACAATGGTACGTTTTATGCCATTCTGGTCATCGTATGAACGGCTGCGGATTTTCCCTTCTATGTAGAGTTTGTCGCCCTTACGGACATATTTTTCCGCAGTTTGGGCCAGTCCTCTCCATAACACGATATTATGCCATTCCGTACGTTCGGGAACCTGTGTTCCATTCTGCAACGTATAGGCACGATCGGTGGTAGCCAACGAGAAAGTGGCAACGGCAATGCCGGTATCCAAATATCTCACATCAGGGTCCTTTCCTACATTTCCAATCAAAATGACTTTATTTACTGACATTCTATTATTCCTTTTTAATTATTAGGCTCCAAAATTAGCGAAAAAAACTGATTCACCAAACGCGATACGGCAAATTTATGCAAATCTTCCACGCTTATTCTCTGATACTTCGCAAAAGAAGCCGAATTCTCAGGGAGAATCACTTCATAAAAATTTGCGTAAATCACCCGGTGGGACAACACGTGCTTCACCCCTTTCCGCACCAGCCGCACTATGGGCTCCTCTCCCCCGGACAGCATCCCGCGAAACTGTGGCGATGCATACAGTTCCTCTTCCGTCCATTCACGATCTGTTTCTACCAAAGGCGGTTCATACAAATTTTTCCATATATCATTTCCGCTGCGCTTATGTATAAAGGTATACGCGCCCATGCGTACATATATATAATTAAAATAACGATTAGTCACCTTGTTTTTATGTTGCTTCACAGGCAAAGAGCCGGCAATCCCCTTCAGACGCGCCACACAAGAATCGTTTAGCGGACAAAACAGGCAGTCGGGCGCTACCGGAGTACACTGCAAAGCTCCAAAATCCATGATAGCCTGGTTGTAGAGACCAGGGCGCTCACGGTCCAGCAACTCATCGGCAACCCGGACAAACAGTTTCTTTCCTTCCGCCGAATCAATGGGGGTATCAATGCCTAACCAACGGGACAGCACCCGATACACATTACCGTCCACCACTGCGTATGGCATACCGTAAGCAAATGAACAAATAGCCGCTGCTGTATATTCTCCCACTCCTTTCAAAGCACGCACCCCAGTGTATGTTACAGGAAATCCTCCTGCCTCTGCCATCCTTCTGGCCGCAGCATGCAAATTTCTCGCACGGGAATAATACCCCAGCCCCTGCCAATATTTCATCACCTCATCCTCATCGGCTGCCGCCAGTGCGAACACATCAGGAAAACGGGCCACAAAACGTTGATAGTAATCATATCCCTGAACCACACGAGTTTGTTGTAGAATAATCTCCGAGATCCATATCAAATAAGGATTTTTTGTCCTTCTCCACGGCAAATCACGCCCGTTTTCCCTATACCAATCTATCAATTTTCTGCTAAAATTCTCCATATCAGTATTATATAAAAGTGCATTCTATGCAATATTTCCGCAAAAGTAAACCAAGAAAATGGAAGAAGATGCTTTTTTTAGGAAATTTATTCTGAATATATTTCTTAAAGAGGGAGAAAAGCTATATATTTGCAGTCCAAAAAATTAAGATATAAGTATAACAATAATTATTTAGCGAAATGACTAAAGCAGATATCGTAAACGAAATTACGAAAAATACCGGTATTGACAAGGTGACAGTGTTAACCACACTTGAGGCTTTCATGGATACAGTAAAGGATTCATTATCTAAAGAAGAAAATGTGTACCTGCGTGGTTTTGGAAGTTTTGTAGTGAAGAAAAGAGCTCAGAAGACTGCTCGCAACATATCAAAGAACACTACAATCATTATTCCGGAGCACAATATTCCGGCATTTAAACCAGCTAAGACATTTACATTATCAGTAAAGAAATAATAAACAAGAGTATTAACCCATAAAATTTGAAGCTATGCCAAGCGGAAAGAAGAAAAAAAGACACAAAATGTCTACTCACAAGCGTAAAAAAAGACTAAGAAAGAACAGACATAAAAGCAAAAAATAATTTGTAGTCTGTCTGTGACGACAAATAAAGAACAAACCTTGCAAAGCAACAAAAGTCTTTCAGGTTTGTTCTTTGTTTAATGAGAAAAGTGAACAATTTAAAAATACAAAAGTGACAAGCGAACTAGTAGTAGACGTACAACCCAAAGAGATTTCCATCGCACTCCTTGAAGATAAAGCGTTGGTGGAATTTCAGAAAGAAGGGAGAAGTGCTTCCTTCAATGTGGGAAATATGTATTTGGGACGGGTAAAGAAACTAATGCCCGGCCTTAATGCCTGTTTCGTGGATGTCGGCTTTGAAAAAGATGCTTTTCTTCATTATCTAGACCTAGGTCCTCAATTTCATTCTTATCAGAAGTATCTGAAGCAAGTTTTAAGCGACCGTAAAAAACTTTTTCCCATCACAAAAGCTACTATGCTGCCTGATATTGAAAAGGAAGGGACGGTTTCAACCACCCTCCAACAAGGTCAGGAAGTTATTGTGCAGATTGTAAAGGAACCTATCTCGACCAAGGGCCCCAGACTAACCTGCGAATTGTCATTCGCCGGACGTTATTTGGTATTAATCCCTTTCAACGATAAGGTTTCGGTATCACAAAAAATTAAATCGAGCGAAGAACGCGCCCGTCTGAAACAGTTATTGCAAAGCATCAAACCGAAAAACTTCGGAGTGATTGTACGCACCGTAGCGGAAGGCAAAAGGGTGGCCGAGCTTGATGCAGAGCTTAAAGTCTTGCTGAAACATTGGGAAGAAACAATCACTAAAGTACAGAAGGCTCCCAAACTGCCGGCATTGGTATACGAAGAGACCAGCCGTACAGTGGCCATGTTGCGCGATCTTTTCAATCCGTCTTATGAGAACATCTATGTGAACGATGAAACAGTGTTCCATGAGATTAAGGATTATGTATCACTTATCGCCCCTGAACGAGCCGAAATCGTAAAACTGTACAAGGGTCAGCTTCCCATATTCGACAATTTCGGTATTACCAAACAAATCAAATCCTCTTTCGGGAAAACCATTTCGTATAAAAGTGGAGCTTACCTGATTATTGAACACACAGAAGCACTTCATGTAGTGGATGTCAATAGTGGAAACCGCTCCAAATCTGCCAACGGGCAGGAGGCTAACGCACTGGATGTAAACCTGGGTGCCGCCGACGAACTGGCACGCCAGTTAAGATTGCGTGATATGGGTGGCATTATCGTGGTTGACTTCATTGACATGAATCTAGCAGAGAACCGGCAGAAACTGTACGAACGTATGTGCCAAAACATGCAGAAAGACAGAGCAAAACATAACATTCTGCCCCTCAGTAAATTTGGATTGATGCAAATTACCCGCCAACGCGTGCGTCCTGCCATGGATGTCAACACGAATGAAACCTGTCCCACCTGCTTCGGGAAAGGTAGCATAAAGCCATCCATCCTTTTCACGGATACTTTGGAGAGTAAGATTGATTACCTGGTCAACAAATTGAAGATAAAGAGATTTACGCTGTACATCCATCCGTACATCGCAGCATATGTGAATCAGGGTCTGGTTTCCCTGAAGCGCAAATGGCAAATGAAATACGGATTCGGAATAAAGATTATCCCAGACCAAAGTCTGGCCTTCCTGCAATATCGGTTCACCGATATTCACGGTGAGGAGATAGACATGAAAGAGGAAATCGAAATCAAGTAAAAGAAAAGGGAGTGACATTTTTTATCACTCCCTTTCTTTATTTCACGACTCTAATATGCAAGGCTTGATTTCGACGTTTCACAAGCTCAAATACCAGTCACATTCTGCCGATTACAACTCACCCAACTATCACAAAGCTGGCAAAACAAAAGCACATCCGTTGCCCCTATTTTATTTGCCTTGCTTATAGTCTTTCACTATTCCCTCCGCAATCCAATTTGCCAATGCCTGACGGTTATTCTTCAGAACCAGCCGTTGTTGGTCACGCTTGTTCCGAATATTTCCCAATTCCAAAAACACCGCTACGGGAGTCGTATTACGCAATACATACAAATTACGTTCACTCACCGTTCCGCGAAAGCCACGGTTTGGCTGATGCTTGTCATATTTCCTATCAAAGGTACGGTGCAAGTTATTGGCCAACCGCCTACCCTTCGTACTTTTAGGAGCGTTATAAAAAAACACATCTGTCTGCTGTCCCTTACTGCGACTGTCCACATGAATAAATACAGCTCGTTTGTAACTGCTTTTATCCTTCCGATACAGTTTATTCACCCAGTCACAGCGTTGCTTCAAACGAGCTACCTGATTCAAGGGAATAGGATCTCCCATGCAAGTTTCACGTTTACTATTTGCCAGGACATGACCGTCACGAATACCATCTTTCTTATCTTGAATGATAATATGCACCTTCGCACCGCGTGACAACAACTCACGTGCCAACCGCAGAATAATATCGTATGCATACTCATCCTCATGCAACTGACGCCCCTGATAGATACCGATGGCCCCAGGATCGGGACCTCCGTGACCACTCACCAAATAAAAACAAGCTCCGCTTAATTCATTGGATGTAATCTGATAGGTAGCATACTCCTTTCCAAATAATGCCTCTTTGCCGGTACGAGGCTTTTTCTTCGCCAGAAGCGGTGATAGAACAAAAAATAAAAACGTGACAAATAGTACCGATCCTCTCATTACCTGTTATTTTTCTCCCAACATTTCATCTATCTTCTTGCACAAAGAAGAGAATTCTTCTTCATTGTACAAACGGGTCAGCATTACAATCTTGCCCGTTTTGTCAATCAATACATTACGGGTGATGCCCGCTTTACGGTCTGCATATCTGGCAAAAATATCAGCTCCCGGATCAAGAGCCAACGGATAGGTCACGCCGGTACGTTTGGCAAAAGCCACTACGGTTTCCAAAGGTTCGTCCCGATCCACTCCAAAGAGAGCAAACGCTTTATTATCCTTATGTTTCAACCAGATATCTTTTTCAATAAAAGGCATCTCCTTTCGGCAAACTCCACACCAACTGGCAGTGAACTGAAGCATCACCACCTTGCCACGCAAATCAGAGAGTTTCACTTTCTGTCCGTCTGTCAGTTCCATTTCAAAATCGGGAGCCATATCCCCTACCTTTACTATATAACCGGCATTATCAGGAGTAACCTGTTGTGCCTTCACCGGCTGGCTCAGCAAACATGCGCAAACCAGCAACATCAGACTCATAAACTTCTTCATCGTTCTTCTCTTATTTTTATATATTCGCTACAAAGATAGGCTATTCCATCATTTTTTCGTAATTTTGGCACCCAAAATAACTACCAACTTATCAAGAAGATGAATATTTTTTGGGATACAATCACTCATTACAATGCGGGTACCTGGATTTATCAAGTTATTATCACCCTTATCGGCATTATTTTAACCTATTCTCTATTCAAAAGCCCCACAAAAAAAATAAAAGTAGCGATGAAGTTATATCTTATATTCTTGAATGTATGGATAGCTTCCGTGTATTACATGATTTATTGTGAACCAAGAAGTTACAACAGTGTTTTGGCAGGATTTTGGGGAATCATGGCCATCTTCTGGATTTATGACCTGAAAGTAAACTACACCCCTTTTGACCGGACTCACAAACATACCGCACTAGCCGTCCTGCTTTGTATGTTGCCATTGGCCTATCCACTCTTCTCCATTATAAGGGGGATGAGCTTTCCCATGATGACCTCACCTGTAATGCCTTGTTCGGTAGCGGTTTTCACCATCGGACTGCTGCTGGCATTTTCCAAACGAGTCAATATCTTTCTCGTCATGTTTCTTTGCCACTGGGCACTGATCGGTTTCACCAAAACTTACTTTTTCCATATTCCCGAAGATTTTCTGCTGGCAAGTTCGGCTGTACCAGGACTTTATCTGTTCTTTAAAGAATACACAGCTTCCCATCTGCATACTTCTACCCTTTTCCGTGCCCGTATGATTAATCTCGCCTTAATTATTGCTTGCGGTGCAATCGGTGTACTGTTCATGATATCTATGGTATGCGAACTGGCTCAAGAACAGGCTTTATCGAAATAAAAACACGTCTTAATGAGGTACTTTGCAAAATCTTTCGTATTTTTGCCAACAAATTGAGTTAATGTTTTAACAGGATGAACGTATTAGAACTAAGTGAACAGGAGATTATCAGACGAAACAGTCTGAATGAATTGCGCGCTATGGGCATCGAGCCATACCCCGCAGCTGAGTATGTAACCAATGCATTTTCTACAGATATAAAAGCTGAGTTCAAAGATGATGAGGAACCTCGCAAAGTATCGGTAGCCGGACGTATGATGAGCCGCCGTGTGATGGGTAAAGCTTCATTTATCGAATTACAGGATTCAAAAGGCCGTATCCAGGTGTATATCACCCGTGATGACATCTGCCCGGATGAAAACAAAGAAATGTACAACACTGTGTTCAAACGTCTGCTGGACCTTGGTGACTTTATCGGTATAGAAGGATTCGTATTCAGAACCCAAATGGGTGAAATCAGTATCCACGCTAAAAAACTGACCGTACTGTCCAAGTCTATCAAACCGCTTCCTATTGTAAAATACAAAGACGGAGTCGCTTACGACAAGTTTGAAGACCCTGAACTGCGTTATCGCCAACGTTATGTTGACCTTGCTGTGAATGAAGAGATAAAAGATATCTTCATCAAGCGCAGTAAAGTATATAGCTCTATGCGCGAATATTTCAACTCAAAAGGTTATATGGAAGTGGAAACCCCGATTCTGCAATCCATTGCCGGCGGAGCAGCCGCACGTCCATTCATAACTCACCACAACGCACTGGATATGCCACTGTATATGCGTATTGCCAGTGAGTTGTACCTGAAAAGACTAATTGTAGGTGGTTTCGAAGGAGTGTATGAAATAGGTAAGAACTTCCGTAACGAAGGAATGGACCGCACACACAATCCTGAATTTACCTGCATGGAAATATATGTTGCCTACAAGGACTATAACTGGATGATGGAATTTACAGAAAAAATGATTGAAAAAATCTGTCTGGATGTAAACGGCACCACTCAAGTAAAAGTAGGCGACAACATCATTGACTTCAAAGCCCCGTACAAACGTGTCACCATGCTGGACTCTATCAAGGAACACACCGGCTATGATCTGACAGGCATGAACGAAGAACAGATACGAGAAGTTTGCCAGAAACTCAATATGGAGATTGACGACACAATGGGCAAAGGCAAACTGATCGATGAAATCTTCGGAGAATTCTGCGAAGGTACTTACATCCAGCCGACTTTCATCACCGACTATCCGAAAGAAATGTCTCCGCTGACAAAGATACACCGCAGCAATCCGGATTTGACCGAGCGTTTCGAGCTGATGGTGAACGGTAAGGAACTGTGTAATGCATACTCCGAATTGAACGACCCGATTGACCAGTTGGAACGTTTCGAAGAACAAATGAGACTGAGCGAAAAAGGAGATGATGAAGCTATGATTATTGACAAAGACTTCGTCCGTGCGTTGGAATACGGTATGCCCCCCACTTCGGGTATGGGAATCGGTATGGACCGTCTGACGATGCTGATGACCGGACAGTCTACCATTCAGGAAGTGTTGTTCTTCCCCCAGATGCGTCCCGAAAAGATTACTCCGAAAGACACTCCTGCTAAATTTATGGAACTGGGAATTTCAGAAGACTGGGTTCCTGTCATTCAGAAAGCAGGCTATAACCTGGTGAGCGATATGAAAGAAGTGAATCCGCAGAAGCTGCATATGGACATTTGCGGAATCAACAAAAAATATAAATTGGAACTAACCAATCCTACGGTGGACGAAGTTGCCGGATGGATTGCGAAAATTGAGAATTGAGAATTTAAAGATTGAGAATTATTCCAATTGTCAATTATCCATCATAAATAATAAGCATGAAATTGCCCGGTAAAATAGCGATAATGGGTGGTGGCAGCTGGGCCACGGCTATTGCAAAAATAGTCTTGGCTCAGGCTGAATCAATCAACTGGTATATGCGCCGCGACGACCGAATTGAAGAATTCAAACGTTTGGGACATAATCCGGCTTATCTGACAAGTGTGCGCTTTGAAATAAAGAACATCAACTTCTCTTCAGATATCAACAAGATAGTAAAGGAATCGGATACCCTGATATTCGTTACCCCCTCTCCCTATCTGAAAAGCCACCTGAAAAAGCTGAAAACCAAAATAAAGGACAAGTTCATTGTCACTGCTATCAAGGGTATCGTCCCTGACGAGAACCTGATTGTTTCCGATTATTTTCATCAGGTATACGGTGTTCCCGAAGAGAATATAGCCGTCATTGCAGGTCCGTGCCACGCAGAAGAAGTAGCCTTGGAGCGTCTTTCCTATCTGACTATCGGATGTAAAGACATTGACAAGGCGAAGATATTCGCCCGGCAGCTGGCCGGACATTACATAAAAACTTCTGTAAGCCCGGATGTGGCAGGTATAGAATACGCTTCGGTATTGAAGAATATTTATGCTATCGCCGCTGGAATTTGCAGCGGTCTGAAATATGGCGACAATTTTCAGGCTGTATTGATTTCAAATGCCATTCAAGAGATGAACCGCTTCCTGAATACCGTACATCCCGTAGAGCGTTCTATTGATGATTCCGCTTATCTGGGTGACTTGTTGGTTACCTCCTACTCCAATTTCAGCCGGAACCGCGTATTCGGAACCATGATTGGTAAAGGTTATTCCGTAAAAAGCGCACAGATAGAAATGGAAATGATTGCCGAAGGATACTACGGAACGAAATGTATCAAGGAGCTAAACAAGCACTTGCACGTGAACATGCCTATCGTAGATGCCGTTTATAATATTTTATATGAGCGCATCTCGCCCATGATTGAGATTAAATTATTAACTGATTCATTCAGATAAAATATCAGATACAATGAAGAATATTAGTTTAAACATCGACAAAGTAGCCGGTTTTGCTTCTAAGGAAACAATCGCTGCTTACGAACCTCAGGTGAAAGCCTGCATGGAAACATTGGAAAACGGTACAGGTAAAGGTAATGACTTCTTGGGTTGGTTGCACTTGCCATCGTCTATAACAGCCGAACATTTGGCTGACTTGAAAGCTACTGCCCAGGTTCTGCGCGACAACTGTGAAGTAGTAGTTGTAGCAGGTATCGGTGGAAGCTATCTGGGAGCACGTGCCGTAATAGAAGCTTTATCCAATAGTTTCCAATGGTTGAAAGCAAAACAAGACGGACCCGTCATCGTTTTTGCAGGCCACAATATCGGCGAAGATTACTTGTTCGAGTTGACTGAATACTTGAAGGACAAAAAGTTCGGTGTAATTAATATTTCCAAGTCTGGTACTACTACAGAAACCGCCTTAGCTTTTCGTTTACTGAAAAAACAGTGTGAAGACCAGCTTGGCAAGGAAATGGCGAAAAAAGTGATTGTTGCCGTTACAGATGCCAAAAAGGGTGCCGCACGTGTTACAGCCGCCAAGGAAGGATATCAGACTTTTATTATCCCCGATAATGTAGGCGGTCGTTTCTCTGTCCTTACTCCGGTAGGTTTGCTGCCTATCGCAGTGGCAGGATTTGACATTGAGAAACTAGTGGAAGGCGCACGTACGATGGAAACAATATGTGGTCCGGCTACTCCGTTTGCCGAAAATCCTGCCGCTGTTTATGCTGCTACCCGCAATGAATTGTATAAAGACGGAAAGAAGATTGAGATTTTGGTAAACTTCAATCCCAAACTGCACTATATGAACGAATGGTGGAAACAATTGTACGGTGAATCCGAAGGCAAGGACGGTAAAGGTATTTATCCGTCTGCCGTCGACTTCTCTACCGACCTCCATTCTATGGGACAGTGGATTCAGGAAGGTGAACGTACTATCTTCGAAACAGTTATCTCTATCGAAAAGCCGGAACATACACTTCAAGTTCCTTCGGACAGCGAAAATTTGGATGGCTTGAATTTCCTGGCAGGAAAGCGTGTGGACGAAGTGAACAAGATGGCAGAACTGGGAACTCAGCTGGCACACGTTGACGGTGGTGTACCCAATATGCGACTGATTGTGCCCGAGCTGAATGAATACTATCTGGGAGAAATCATCTATTTCTTTGAAAAAGCTTGTGGTATCAGCGGTTATTTGCTGGGAGTAAATCCGTTCAACCAACCGGGCGTGGAAGCATACAAGAAAAATATGTTTGCTTTGTTGAATAAACCGGGATACGAAGAAGAGTCTAAAGCTATCCAAGCTAGATTATAATATCAAGAACCTATTCAGAATGCCATTTATCAATGTCATTCCGAATAACAGTGAAGAATCTGAAAGCATCCACCAAATGCTTGCAGATTCTTCACTTTGTTCCAATCCAACGGTCACACCTTTGGAAGTAATAACTATACATTTATTCTATGTTTAAAGAAGCGATAAATAACTATCTTCATACTCATGGATACGAATCCATCGACTTGAAAGCCGTATTATTCGATATGGACGGCGTGCTGTTCGACTCCATGTCCAACCATGCTGAGTCATGGCATAAAATAATGAAACGCTTCGGTTTCGGCCTCAGCCGAGAAGAAGCTTATATGCACGAAGGGCGTACCGGTGCATCTACGATCAATATAGTAAGTCGTCGGGAGCGTGGGCATGATGCTACTGAAGAAGAAATAAAAGCTATCTACCAAGCCAAAACTGAAGAATTCAACAAATGCCCCAAAGCAGAACGGATGCCCGGCGCACTGGAAGTATTGACTAAAATAAAGAGTGAAGGACTGACTCCGATGGTAGTGACCGGTTCGGGACAAACTTCGTTATTGGACCGATTGAATCATAATTTTCCGGGCATATTCCAAGCCAACTTAATGGTTACCGCCTTTGATGTGAAATATGGGAAACCAAATCCGGAGCCATATCTGATGGCCCTAAAGAAAGGCGGCTTTAAACCCAATGAAGCGTTAGTAATAGAAAATGCACCACTAGGTGTACAGGCGGGAG
>OCPV01001724.1_pt1 | contig 11257 bp, 9 predicted proteins | sample 1538511 | NCBI WGS metagenome assembly OCPV01 (sample SAMN04571704, study PRJEB22368) | human gut metagenome | biome: human gut; material: stool | host: Homo sapiens | place: Luxembourg | collected 2012-08-30 | reverse complement strand
GTATGACCGGTTTGTGTACCTCTCCGGCATGGACTAAGACGATGTCATTTTTTTTCAGGTCATAAGAGCGTCCTTCGATACAGTAAGTCACATCTCCGTTTAAGAGGATGAGAATTTTGTGAAAATCGTGATAGTGGTAGTGAAAGGAGCGCATTTCCTCGTCTTTTAAATGAAACATTTTAAAATCTGTTGTCAGATAGCCGACTTTTTTATATTCTGGCATAATAAGTATCCTTTCCGTTTGTAAAATATCCTGTTTTGATTTCAGACAGGTTTTTCGCAGGGATAAGTAAGCCTGCATCGCAAATAATAGATTTATTATAAAGAAAAAAAGCACAATTTGCAATATAGACAACACAGAAGTTGTATATGTTTTAAATTGTGTTTTGTATAATTAGCTTATATATGGAAGGCAGACAGATTTTCTGCGGCTTTACATAGGCAGTTTCAAAACAGGAAAAGATAAAGACAGAAGAACATGACAAGCAGAAAGGTGGATTTATTTTATGAAGAATTTCAGCAATTATACAGATTATGACAAAAAAGATAATTTACATTTTGAATCCAAAGCGGTACATGGGGCGCTCGGAACAGAACCGTTGACCGGAGCAGTCAGCATGCCGATTTTTCAGGCAGTGACTTACAGACATCCGGCACTTGGAGAGTCCACAGGCTTTGCGTACAGCCGTCTGGAGAACCCTACCAGACAGGAGTTAGAGCGTACCATGGCAATCCTTGAGGGTGGAATCAAAGCATTTGCATTTTCCAGCGGACAGGCTGCAAATATGGCTGTATTTTCTCTGCTAAATCCGGGAGATCACGTTCTTCTTTCTGATGATATTTACGGCGGAACGTTCCGTATTATCGGCGATGTGTTCGGAAAATACGGCATTGAGCATACTTATGTAGAGATGGATGATCTTGACGCCGTAAAAGCTGCAATTAAGCCTAATACAAAAATGCTTTTCGTTGAGACACCGACCAATCCGATGATGAAAGTGGCTGATATTCAGGCGTTATCCGAGATTGCAAAAAGCGTTGGGGCACTTATGGTCGTGGATAATACATTCCTGACACCATATTTCCAGAATCCGTTAAAATTAGGTGCTGACATTGTAACACATAGCTCCACAAAATATCTTGGCGGACATAACGACACACTTTCCGGAATCGTTGTGGTGAAAGACAATGAGGAGATCGCAGAGAAGATCCATGTGCATATCAAGTCTCATGGAAGCCAGTTAGCACCGATGGACTGCTGGTTGTTACTCCGCGGAATCAAGACACTTCCGGTCCGCATGGACAGACATAACGAGAATGCAAAGAAAGTGGCAGAGTGGTTAAGAACCCAGCCGAAGGTAAAGAAAGTTTATTATGTCGGATTTGAAGATCACAAGGATTACGCGACAACGATCAAACAGACAAGAGGATTCGGCGGAATGATCTCCTTTACTGTAGATTCTTTTGAGACAGTACAGAAGATTTTAAGAAATGTGGATATGATCATGTTCGCAGAGAGCCTTGGCGGAACAGAGACACTGATCACTTATCCGACCACACAGACACACGAGGATACACCGAAGGATGTCAAGGAAAAATTAGGCATTACAGACCGCTTCCTGCGTATGTCTGTCGGTATTGAAAATGTGGAAGATATCATTGCCGACCTTGACCGTGCAATGAATTCATAAAAGAAATGGATAGGGACTGTCAGAAGATGGCAGTCCCTGGATTTGTCTCTAGGATATAGGTAAAAAGACACAGAAAGAGGGAAAACTATGAAATTTACAAAAATGCAGGCGTTTGGAAACGATTATATAGATGCAATTCATCAGGAACTTAAAAATCTGCCGGAACTTGCAAGATTCGTGAGTGACAGACATTTTGCAATCGGTTCAGATGGAATGGTTTTGATCTGTCCATCTGACAAAGGGGATTTCCGCATGCGCATGTTTAACCCGGATGGAACTGAGGGCGAGATGTGCGGAAATGCACTCCGGAGTGTAGGAAAATACGTGTACGACCACAGACTCACCGACAAGACAGAGCTTGTGATCGAGACTCTGGGCGGCATGCAGCACCTGACACTGACGGTGACAGATGGTTATGTATCCAATATCCGGGCAGACATCGGGGAACCGAGACTTTCCACAAAAGTGATCCCAATCAACACAGAAATGGATACATTTATCGACCAGCCGGTACAGGTGCTTGACCGTACCTTCCACATTACCGCAGTTTCCTGGGGGAACCCGCACTGTGCAATGTTTGTGAATTCTGTGGCAGATCTTGATGTGGAGAAATATGGAAAAGAGATCGAGCATATGACATCCATTTTCCCGAATAAAACAAATGTAACATTCACGGAGTTTGTGAGCAGGGATTATTTAAAGATTCGCGAGTGGGAGCGTGGAACCGGTGAGACGATTGGCTGCGGAACCGGCTGTGCAACTGCGGTAGTGACTGCAATTCTGACTGGAAAATGTGATCGCAAGGTGACCGTGGAACAGATTGGCGGACCACTTCTGATCGAGTGGGATGAGAAAACGAACCATCTTTTTATGACAGGTCCATCCCATACCGTATTTGAGGCTGAGATCGATGCATCCCATATTTTAAAATAAGATGATCACGGAAACCTGTATGCGAAAAGAATAATTGTTTTACGAGTATTTTTATAGCCAGATCAGAAAATAAGAAAAACGATACGTTGAAAGAAAAAAGGAAACGATAAAATGAAATTAAGTAAGATTTGTGAGGAAATTGAATACACACTTCTTCAGGGAAGCCTTGAAACAGAAGTGCGTGATATTATTTATGATTCCAGAAAGATTGCACCGGAAACGATGTTTGTCTGCATGGTAGGGGCAGTGACAGACGGTCATAAATATATCCCGGATGCGGTCGAAAAAGAAGCTTCCGTGATTGTGCTGGAGAAGGAAGAGGAGGCAGCGCAGATTCCAGAAAACATCACTGTGTTAAAAGTGGAGTCCGCTCGTCTGGCACTTGCGCTGATGTCCGCTGCATTGTTTGACCATCCGGCAAGAAAGCTTGTCACCATCGGACTGACCGGAACGAAAGGAAAGACGACCACCACTTATATGATCAAAAAAGTACTTGAGATGGCAGGAAAGAAAGTCGGACTGATTGGAACCATCGGTGCGATGATCGGTGAAGAACATCTTCCATCAAAAAATACAACACCGGAATCCTACGAATTACACCGCATGTTTGCTGCTATGGTGGAGGCTGGCTGCGAGTATGTCGTGATGGAAGTTTCCTCACAGGGATTGAAATTAGACCGCACTGCGGGAATCCTGTTCGATTATGGTATTTTTACAAATCTGTCACCGGATCATATCGGACCGGCAGAGCATGCCTCATTTGAGGAATATATGGAGTGCAAGAGCCTTCTGTTCCGCCAGTGCAGGATTGGAATTGTCAACGCAGATGATGAACATGTGGACGGTATCTTAAAAGGACATACATGCGAAGTGAAAACGTTTTCGGCAGAAAGAGAAGCAGATCTCATGGCATCTGATATTGGATTTATCAACGAGGATGGAAAGCTTGGAATGCATTTTAACGTGACAGGCTGCATGGACTGTCAGGCGAAAGTTCATATTCCGGGAAGATTTTCAGTATACAATTCCATGGTGACCATGTTAGTGTGTCATCTGGCTGGAATTTCGGACGAGGCAATTTTAGAGGGACTTTCCAAAGTGCAGGTAAAAGGCAGGGTGGAAATGCTTCCGGTATCCAAAGACTATACGCTGATCATTGACTATGCACATAATGAAGTGAGCACAAGAAGCGTTCTCACGACATTGATGGAATATCACCCAAAGCGTCTGATCTGTGTGTACGGCGGCGGCGGCAACCGCTCCAAACTCCGCAGATATGATATGGGTGAGGTGACAGGTGAGATGGCAGATCTCTGTGTGCTGACCTGCGATAACCCAAGGGATGAGGAAATCCGTGATATTAACAATGATATCAAAGTCGGTCTGGCGAGAAGCAACGGCAAATACATCGAGATTGACGACAGGAAAGAAGCGATCGCTTACTGCATGAAAAATGCAAAGCCGGGAGATATGATCGTGCTCCTCGGAAAAGGACATGAAGATTATCAGGAGATCAAAGGTGTGAAATATCATTTTGATGAGAGAGAGGCGGTAGCTGAAATCCTCGATGAGATGAAAGCAGGAAAACGTTAAGTTTTTATCAGACAAATGAAAATAAGAAAACGCCGGGTTTAGAGCGTTGATGAACAAAAAAGAAAAGCCCTGAGGGAATGTATGCAGACATTCTTTCAAGGCTTTTCCAAATTAAGAAGGGGGTTATAATTAATAAAACCCATGTCGTGGTATCACCACAACAATTTATATTATGCACCAGATTCGACAAAAAATCCAGTGAATTTATTGTGAACAAAAAATGTACGAATCGAGATTGAAACTTTCGTTCAGATTTTACTGGTGAAACCAATAAAAATAAATTGCATATATAGAACAGGGTATATTATAATCGAGTTTAGAAAAGGAAAATGAAATGAAGAAAAAACTTATCGGAATCAAATCTTTATTTTAACAATATTGTCAGCGCCTAAGGAGGATATATATGGGGAAAAAGAGAATTTATGTGGCATTATGTCTCATCGCATTGGCGATGCTTGGAATTTGTTTCTTCTATTTAAAGAAAACAGGATGGGGAATGACAGGTGACAAAGCATGGAATGAATTGTTGGATCTGGATAAAAATATAACATTAGAACAACTTGAGGCAAAGGGATATATCAATGTAACGGGATGTCTGGATGAAGAAAACGAAACGATTAGTGAATTTATCGATAATGCAGGAAACAGGCGTCCGGCTGTTCTTAGACTTACAAGCAATGAGAATGATGATTTGTGTGCTAAGATACTGTTATATGATAAGGATTATAATTTTATTCAGATGTGGACGATGTATCCTAACAGACAGCAGGCTGTAGCTCCGGGAAAATGTTTTTCAACGGATGTGGTTTCAAGTGATAAAGATGGAGTTGTAACAGTAACATTAAAAAACATCCAGAATCCAACGGTTCCGACAGAAGAAATACTGCAGGATGAAATGCTTTATAAATGGAAAAAATAAAATTGTCAAAAAATTAACAAAACAGCTTGTTTTTTTCATGTTGTGTGATAGAATGAAAAAGCAATTGAATAATGAGAGGAAAAAGCAATTCGAAGAGGAGAAGAGCAAATTATGAAAAAAAGATTACACATTCTTTTCATGGCACTTCTGGCAATGGCTGTACTGGGCGGATGTGGCGCAGATGGCACAGGAGAGTCTTCGGAGGATACTTCCTCTAAGGAGCAGAATGTACAGGAGACAGAAATCAGTGAAGGACCTGTATACGGCGGCTCCGTTGTTGTAGGCATACAGCAGGATATTGACAGTCTTGACCCACATAAGGCAACTGCGGCAGGAACTAAAGAGATTCTGTTTAATGTTTTCGAAGGTTTGGTAAAACCGGATGAGAACGGTAACCTGATTTGCGCTGTAGCAAGTGATTACAGCATCTCAGACGATGGATTAGTATATACTTTTACATTGAGAGATGGTGTGAAGTTTCATAATGGTAATGATGTGACATGTGAGGACGTGAAGTACTCATTAGAAAGAGTGGCAGGTCTTTTAGATGGAACGCCATTAGTTGCAACTTTACAGACAATTCAGGCAGTTGATATTTTAGATGATAAGACGGTTCAGGTGACAGTGGATACACCGAATACAGAACTGATCTACAGTTTTGTAACTGCAATTATTCCTGCAGGAAGCGGAGAAGATGCAGAGGCGGATCCGGTTGGAACAGGACCGTTTTCTTTTGTTTCTTACACTCCACAGGAGGGAATCGTTCTTGCGAAGAATGAAAATTACTGGCAGGAAGGACTTCCTTATCTTGATGAGGTAGATTTTAAAATTGTGGGAAGTGCAGATACTGCATTGTTAGAGCTTCAGGGTGGAAGCATTGATATTTATGCATACCTGACAGATTCCCAGGCGAACGAGTTAAAGGACAGCTTTAATGTGATCTCATCTCCATCCAATGTTGTGCAGGCATTGTTCTTAAACAATGACTATGAACCGCTTTCTGACGTGAAGGTACGTCAGGCGATCTGCTACGCATTGGATAAAGATATGGTGAATGAGTTCGTAGCCGGCGGAAACGGAACACTCATCAGCTCCGCAATGCTCCCTACATTAAAAGACTACTATGAGGACTTAAATGATCTTTATGGTACTTCTGCCAATGTGGAAAAGGCAAAAGAGCTTCTTACAGAGGCAGGATATGCAGATGGATTTGATCTTGCGATCGCAGTTCCGTCTGTTTATGAGTTCCACATGCAGACCGCAGAGGTTGTGGTAGAACAGTTAAAAGCAGTGGGAATCAACGCAACGATTGATGCTGTAGAATGGAATACCTGGTTAGAAGATGTTTATACCAACAGAGAGTATCAGGCAACGATCAGTGGTATCACATGCAGTGACCTGACACCGGGATATCTGTTGAACCGTTTCCAGACAGATTCGAAAAAGAACTTTGTGAACTTCAAGAGCACAGAGTATGATGAACTCTGGAAAGCGACACAGGCAACACAGGATGCCGCAGAGAAGGCAGCAGATTATAAGAAGCTTCAGACGATTCTTGCCGATGAAGCAGCCAGTGCATTTATCCAGGTTCCGGCGAACACAACAGCATTTAATAAGAACCTTGCAGGATACAAATTCTATCCGATTTATGTACAGGATATGAGTACAGTTTACTTTGTAAAATAAGACGGACACAAAAAATAGTGCCGTTATCATCTGATCAGAAAGGAAAGCAGACACATGAAATTTTTAATAAAAAAAATATGCACTCTCATTATGACATTGTTTCTCGTTTCAGTAGCTGCTTTCCTTGCTTTTCAGGTAATTCCGGGAGATGTGGTACGTTCCATATTAGGAACGGAGGCAACACCGGAGAGAGAGGCACAGCTTCGAGAAGAGCTTGGATTGGACAAACCACCGGTAGAACGGTATATTTCCTGGGCAGATGATGTACTGCATGGAGATTTTGGCGTGAGTTACCGGTATTCCAAGAATATGAATGAAATGATGCCCGTGAAGGAATTGATAGGAGATAAGCTGCCGGTGACACTTTATCTGGCAGTGATTTCATTTGTCATGATCGTACTTGTGTCAATTCCTTTGGGGGTAATGTGGAAGCAGGTTCTTAGATGCAGTCTTTGGAGTCTTGACGCAGGTCACGATGGCGGTTCCATCATTTTTTCTTGGAATTTTAGTGACTTACCTGTGTGGCATTGTATTAAAATGGTTTGTACCGGGCGGGTACATAAGTTATCAGGAGAATATGACCGGATTTTTAGCATATTTACTGTTCCCGGCGATTTCGATCGCTTTACCGAAAATAGCGATGACTGCACGCTTTTTGCGTAATTCCATGTTGACGGAGATGAAGCTTGACTATGTGAGGACTGCTTATAGCAAGGGCTGCAACAGGAATCAGGTCATGTTCGGCCATGTCTTAAAAAATGCCATGATGCCGGTCATTACATTTCTCGGCATGATGATCGCAGAAATTTTGGCAGGAAGTATCGTGGTAGAACAGGTGTTTGCACTGCCTGGGATCGGCAGGCTTCTGATCAGTTCGGTCGGAACAAGAGACCTTCCGGTTGTGGAGATTTTGATTTTGTACATTACATTCGTGGTGATTTTTGTTTATTTTATCGTGGATATTCTTTACCGGGTGATCGATCCGAGAATCCGCAGGAATCAATAGAATGAGTAAGACAGAGCCATTTTCTCACAGAGAAGGAGAAGATGCTGTGTGGAATGGACTTGTAATACGGAGTGTGGAAACCTATGGAAAAAAGTAAAAGAAAAAAGTGGAACGGATATCTTGCAGCAGGCCTGTTTATGACAGGTCTTGCTGTGTTTTTGGGGATTTTAGGATATTTCTGGACACCTTATAGTACAACTGCCATGTCGGCAGCAGAGAAATTTACAGCACCTTCCGTGCATCATATTTTTGGAACAGACAATTTCGGAAGGGATATTTTTTCAAGAGTGATGCAGGGATTGGGAACAACGCTTGTGATCAGCACATCGGTCGTCCTTTTTTCAACTGTGGCAGGTGTTTTGTTAGGAGCATTTACCGGATATTTCGGAGGCATTTTAGATGAGATCCTCATGCGTATCACGGATGCGGTGAACGGATTCCCAAGTATTCTGCTTACGCTTGTGATCATATCTTTACTTGGAAAAGGCAGGCAGAATGTGATCATCGCACTTGGAATCGTATTTATCCCAAGCTTTGTGCGGATTGTCCGCGGAGAATTTTTACGTCTTCGTGATGCGGATTATATAAAAAGAGCAAGGCTGATGGGAGTAAGCAGGCTTCGTATTCTGTTCGTACATATTTTACCTAATATTTTTTCCGTGCTGCTCGTTTCAGTGATGATCGGTTTTAATAATGCGATCCTTGCGGAGTCTGGTATGAGCTATCTTGGAATCGGAGTACAGGCACCGGATGCCAGTCTTGGCATGATGCTGTCAGATGCACAGGGATATTTGCAGACAGCACCCTGGTATGCACTTTTCCCGGGACTTGCGATCGTATGGGTGGTGCTTGGATTTTCACTGCTGGGCGAAGGTATCCGGAAATGGGACGGGAGCAGGGCAGAGTAGAGGCTGTGTGGTAGAATGAATGACAGACTGGGGATAAGTATATGAAAGTGGAACAGCAAAAAGACAGCAAACAGAAAAAAATTGTTCAGATAGAAGATTTGTCCGTTTCTTTTGATGGCATGGAAGTTGTTAAGCATGTAAATATAGAAGTGAACAGTGGTGAGATCGTAGGAATTGTCGGAGAATCAGGATCCGGAAAATCAATCACCTCACTGACACTCATGGGGCTTCTGTCAAAGCAGGCACAGGTGACATCCGGGAAAATAATCGTGGATGGGGAAGTATTAAGAGAAGCAGACAGACCTTTTGATGAGCGGCTGTACCGCAGATTTCAGGGAAGCCGGATGTCCATGATATTTCAGGAGCCGATGACCTCCTTAAATCCGACAAAAAAAGCCGGTGTCCAGGTGGATGAGATCGTAAGGCTTCATACGGATCTAGAGAAAGAGAAGCGTTACGAAAAAGTACTGGAAACATTTCAGGCAGTCGGGCTTAAGGATGCGAAGAAGGTTTATGACAGTTATCCGCACCAGCTGTCCGGAGGCATGAGACAGCGGGTGATGATCGCCATGGCGGTGATCCTGCATCCGGATCTGATCATAGCAGATGAGCCTACGACGGCATTGGATGTGACGATCCAGACACAGATTGTGGAATTGTTAAAAGACATCAACAAGAGTGAACAGAATGCAATGCTTTTTATCACACATGACCTGAATCTGGCAAGACGTATCTGCCATAAGGTCGTTGTCATGAAAGACGGAGTTGTGGTGGAAGCAGATGAAACAGAGAAGATTTTCATGCATCCGAAGGAAGCATACACAAGAAATCTGATCGAGGCAGTTCCTTCCAGGTTAAAGCCGAGGGTTTCCGTAAAGAAAGAGAGCAATACAAAGGTTCTTACAGTAAAAGATCTGTCTGTATATTATGAAGACAGATCCAATTCTATTTTCAAAAAGAAAGAAAAACAATATGCGGTAGAACATGTCAGTTTTGATGTGTATGAGGGAGAAAGTCTCGGTCTGGTCGGTGAGAGCGGCTGCGGAAAGACGTCGCTTTCCAAGGCAATCCTTGGAATGCAGGAGCATATGTCGGGAGAGGTGAGCTGTCATGTCAGCCGCCCCCAGATGATTTTTCAGGATCCGTACAGCAGCCTGAATCCATCCAAAACGATCGGGTGGCTATTGATGGAACCGCTCAGGGCAGCCGGTATTCTGGATAAAAAGTGTGCAATGTCTAAGGCTGACCGTAAGGCGGCGGCTTATGATATGCTAGCCCGCGTCGGAATGGATGAGAAGTATTTCCATCGTCTGCCATCCGAATTGTCCGGGGGACAGAGACAGAGGATCAGTATCGCACAGGCGCTTATCACAAATCCGGGGTTTATCATTGCAGATGAGCCGGTATCTGCACTGGATGTGACCATTCAGGCACAGATCATGGAACTTTTACAGAAGCTGCAGGAAGAAATGAACCTGTCATATCTGTTCATATCCCATGATATCAATGTGGTTTATCATATGTGCGACCGTATCATGGTTATGAAGGATGGAAGAGTGATTGAAATAGGGGAGACAGAAGATATTTTTCATGATCCGAAAGAAGCCTATACGAAGAGTCTGCTCGTATAGCGAAATAAATGTAAGATAGTATAGCCGGGATTTCATATAATAATTGCCGAAACAATGTGAGTATGGTAACATATATAGGCAAAAGAAAAGCTTTGAAAGAGAAATTTTCTATTTTATAAGAAACAGGAGAAATAAAGAGTGGCAATTGATCAGAGTAGAATTCGTAATTTTTGTATTATCGCACATATCGATCACGGTAAATCAACGCTGGCAGATCGTATCATAGAGAGTACCGGAACACTCACAAGCCGTGAGATGCAGGCACAGGTGCTTGACAATATGGATCTTGAGAGAGAACGTGGGATCACGATCAAATCCCAGGCAGTCCGTATCATTTATAAGGCAAAAGATGGGGAAGAGTATATTTTTAACCTCATTGACACACCGGGACACGTGGATTTTAACTATGAGGTATCCAGAAGTCTGGCGGCGTGTGACGGAGCAATTTTAGTTGTGGATGCAGCACAGGGCGTGGAGGCACAGACACTTGCCAATGTGTATCTGGCGTTAGACCATGATCTGGATGTTATGCCGGTCATCAATAAGATCGACCTTCCGAGCGCACAGCCGGATGAAGTGATTCAGGAGATTGAGGATGTGATCGGAATTGAAGCGCATGATGCACCGCGGATCTCTGCAAAAACCGGACTGAATATCGATCAGGTGTTAGAGCAGATCGTGGAGAAAATACCGGCACCGACAGGGGATCCGGCAGCACCGTTGAAGGCACTGATTTTTGACGCATTGTATGATTCTTATAAGGGAGTAATTGTATTCTGCCGTATTAAGGAGGGAACCGTCAAAGTCGGGGATCGGATCAAGATGATGGCAACAGGGGCTATGGATGAAGTGACGGAAGTAGGTTACTTTGGTGCTGGTCAGTTTATTCC
>OCPV01001722.1_pt1 | contig 11266 bp, 9 predicted proteins | sample 1538511 | NCBI WGS metagenome assembly OCPV01 (sample SAMN04571704, study PRJEB22368) | human gut metagenome | biome: human gut; material: stool | host: Homo sapiens | place: Luxembourg | collected 2012-08-30 | reverse complement strand
TATTACCGGCTGCGAAGTGCTGCCTGTGCTGGGCATGGAAAATCCGTGGCATTACCGCAATAAAATGCAGTTCCCGGCAGCTAAAACGGAAGGGAAAATTCAAATTGGCTGCTATGCGGCTTTAACCCATAACGTTATAAATATTGATGACTGCCTTATCCAAAAGCAGGCTAACAACAAAATTATGCAGGTTGTGCGCCAATGGATGCAGCAGTTTAATATTTCTGCTTATGACGAAACTACCGGCAAAGGCGTTGTACGCCATGTTATGGGGCGTGCAGGTGCTAAAACCGGCGAAGTTATGGCTGTAATTGTTACAGCCTGCTATGATATTCCGCATGCAGGCGAGCTTGTAACAATGCTTAAAACTGAAGTGGACGGTTTAAAAAGTATTGTGCAGAACATTAACAAAAAGCGTACCAACATAATTATGGGCGCTAAAAACCGTGTTCTATATGGCAAAAGCACAATTAAAGACAGGCTTGGCAATTTAAAATTTAATATTTCGCCATTGTCTTTCTTTCAGGTAAACAGTGCGCAGACTGAAAAGCTTTATGCCACAGCGCTGGATTTTGCTGCGCTGAGCGGTAAAGAAACGGTTATTGATTGTTACTGCGGTACAGGTACTATTTCGCTGTATCTGGCACAAAAGGCACGCAAGGTGTATGGCATAGAAATTGTTGAGCCTGCCATTAAAGACGCCAACGAAAATGCCAAAGCGAATAATATTGCAAATGCAGAGTTTATTTGCGGCGATGCTGCCATGGAAATGCCGGCGCTGTTAAAAAGCGGCATAAAGCCGGATACAGTGTTGCTTGACCCTCCGCGCGCAGGCTGTGATAAAAAGGTTTTGGCAGCCATTGCCGGAGTAAAACCTGAAAAAATTGTTTATGTATCATGCAATCCGGCTTCTTTGGCACGCGATATGGCATTTTTAACGGAAAACGGCTATAAAGCAGTAAAAGCACAGCCGGTGGATATGTTCCCGATGACGGTGCATATTGAAACGGTTGCTTTGCTGATGTTAGAAAAATAAAAGTTGAAACAGGCATTATACTTTTGTATAATGCCTGTTTTGCATAAAAAAGAGCGGCTTGCCGCTCTTTTTTAATAATATTTTTAGTTGTTGCTATCAAAAATACTGCCGCTTTCAAGCAATTTGCTATCGTAAATTGCCGGTGACTCGCCGGGGTTTGTTAAATGCGGCGTTAAAATCATAATAACTTCGGTTTTTGTTTTGCTGGTGGTGCGGTTTTTAAACAGTTCGCCTAAAAGCGGAATGTTTGATAAGAACGGTACTTTTTGCAGACGTTTTTGTTCTTCTTCATTGATTAAACCACCTATTACAAGAGTTTCACCGTTGCGCATTCTTACGGTAGTGGTGGCACTTCGGCTGGTTATTTTGTAGTTTTTCAGTTCGGAAATAAGCGTGGGGGTACTGACTTCCGTATGCACAACCGATGTTATCATACCGTCGCTGCTTACTATCGGCGTGTATTGCAGTTTAATACCGGCGTCAACGTAATCAGTGGTGTTGGTTGTAACTGAGTTTTCAATTTTTTCCGTTGTAACAGGTACGTGATCTCCTATAAATATACTTGCTTCACGTCCGGGTATGGTTATTATGCGCGGTGTTGCCAAAATTTTGGCTTTTCCTTTGGCAAAAAGGGCATTTAAAGCAGCGTTAAAACGGAATTCATAATTAGCGCCAAAATGTACTACGCCGCCAAAATTTTCGTTATTGGTATCATCGCTATCATCGTCATTGCCGTAGTAATTGCTGTTTTGCGGTATTTTATCCCAGTTCCAGCTGATGCCAAGGTTTTCGCTGTCTTCGCGGTTTACCGCAATTATTTTGGCTTCAAGCGTTACCTGCTGCGTGGCAGTATCAAGTGCGGCCACTGCGCTGCGCAGGCGCATTTCGTCGGTGGGGGTGCCGGTAAAAATAATGCTGTTGGTAACAGTATCGGTGCTTATTTTGCTGTTGGTGCCAATAAGCGGTGCCAGTGCCGTTTTTAGTTCTTCCGCTTTGGCATAGTTAAGTTTAATAATACTGGCCGTATCGTTAAATTTTTCCATGCCTGCAGCAGAGCCAACCAGTATAACATCACCGGTAAGGCGGTAACTTAAACCTTTGGCAGCAGTAATTATACGCAGTGCGGTGTCAAAAGGCACGTCTTTAAGATTAAGTGTAACCGTGCCCTGTACGGAACTGTCGGTAACAATGCTTTTGCCGGAAAGTGCTGCAACAGAAGCGAGCACATCGCGTACCTGGCCGTCGCGCACGTTAAGCGTAATGCCGTTTGCATAAACCAAAGGCGAAACCGCAGCTAACAAAGCAGTTAAAAGAGCAGTAAAAATTTTAGTCATGGGCTGTTCCTCCGGCTTTTAACATAAGCGTTTGGGAACCTTTTGCGAGCAGTACGCTGTTTGGGGTGATACTGCGTACGGTAAAGCCGTTAATTTTGCTGCCCGGCTGATAGTAATTGCTTTGCCCTGCAAATTCCATAATTGCCATGGTGGTGCTGCCGTTTTGTATAGTTCCTTTTAAAACGGGGGTTAATGCAGCGGTTTGGCGTTTAATATCCGGCGCGGCCGGAGCCAGAAATGGGTTGCGCTGCGGTTTGATGCTTTTAGCAGCCGGCGGCAGTTGAATGGGGGTATAAACTGCATGGCTGCTTACCGGCGCATGTTTTTGCGCGCTGCCTGCAAGCGTAAACTGCAAAGCGCTTAAAATCAGCATTGTGCCTGCCGTTAAGCATAAAAAAAGCGGCGGGCGTTGTAGTTTAATGTGTTCCAGAAGCTGTTCCTCCAATAAACCTCTTGTATCCGCAATTTCGGTTCAATATTATACCATAAAAATTTACTTGAAGATATTATTTTTGCTGGTTATAATAGTAAGGCTGCAAATTTTTGTAATGGAGAGAAAAAGTTGATAATACAAACAGAACGGACATTGTTTAAAAAAGATGAAAACGCTGATGCCGTAAAGGCGGCTGACGGCCTTATTGCCAAAGCCGCTGCATACGGCGCGAGTGACATACATATAGAGCCGGGGGAAAACAATGCGTGTGTGCGTATGCGTATCGACGGCGTTCTTTACAAAGAAGCCGAAATGAATAAAAAGCTTATGCAGGCGGTTGTTTCGCGCGTGAAGGTACTTGCAGGCATGGATATTGCTGAAAAACGCCTGCCGCAGGATGGCAGCATTAAGCTGGAACTTGACGGACGCAATATTGATTTGCGCATATCTTCGCTGCCGACTATTTTAGGAGAAAAAATAGTTATACGTATTTTAGATAGGGAAAAGTTTGCCCTGAATTTGGATGAACTAAGTTTTACGCCGGAAAATTTAGCGCTTTACCGCAGGCTTTATAATTATGGCAGTGGTATAGTGCTGTTAACGGGGCCGACCGGCAGCGGCAAAACCACAACGCTTTATGCTACGCTTGCAGAACTTAACAGCAGCGAGCGCAATATTGTAACCATAGAAGACCCTGTGGAATACCGTATTAACGGCATAAGCCAGGTTGCTGTAAACGAAAAGGCGGGGCTGACTTTTGCAAGCGGGCTGCGCAGCATTTTGCGGCAGGACCCGGATATTATTATGCTTGGGGAAATACGCAGCCTTGATACGGCAGAAACTGCCATACGTGCGGCGCTTACCGGGCACTTGGTGTTCAGCACGCTGCATACCAATAATGCCGCGGGAGCGGCGGTGCGGCTTGTCGATATGGGCATAGAGCCGTTTTTGGTTGCATCTGCCCTGCGCGGAGTTGTTGCGCAAAGGTTAGTGCGGCGCATTTGCCCGCACTGCAAAACGGCTTATGCCGCAAACGCGGAAGAAAAGGCTTATTTAAACATTAAAAGCAGCGACGGTTTAACGCTTTATAAGGGTAGCGGCTGTGAAAAATGCCGTGGAACTGGTTATTTAGGGCGCATGGCTTTGCAGGAGGTAATGCCTGTTGTGCCGGAACTGAAAAAATTTATTTTGGGCAAGGCGCAGGAAGAAACGCTTTTTGCGGAAGCAGAAAAATTTGGTGCGGTAAGTATGCGCAGCGACGGAGTGCAAAAAGTATTAAAAGGGCACACTTCTTTAGCGGAAGTTTTGCAGGCCGTTCATTAAGGAGTAAAAATGCTGGAACATATTTTAAAGGAAGCCGTGCACCAAAACGCTTCGGACGTGCATATAAAAGCAGGCGGAGTGCCGGTATTCAGAATTAACGGCGTTTTAAACAGGCAGAATTTATCTGCTGTAAGCGAAAATGAAATTACATCTTTTATTGAACAGTACGGAACTTGTGCCGTTAACGAAACAGAGGCGGATTTTTGCTGCCGTATTGACGGCGCAGGAAGCTTTAGGGTGCACGGATATTTACAGAATGGCTTTCCGGCACTTGCCGTAAGAATAATAAAAAGTGCAGTCCCAGCGTTATCAGACTTGAACGCTCCGCCAGTTTTGGAGAAACTTGCCATGCAGCGCAGCGGGCTTATTCTGGTAACCGGCCCGGCCGGAAGCGGCAAAAGCACAACCCTGGCGGCTATGGTTGATTTTATTAACCGTAATAAAAGTGCGCATATTGTTACTTTGGAAGACCCGCCGGAATACAGGTTTACGGAAGATAAAAGCATTATCAGCCAGCGGCAGGTTGGCAGTGATACCGCCAGTTTTGCACTTGGCCTGCATGCGGCACTGCGCCAGGACCCTGACGTTATTATGATTGGAGAGCTGCGTGATGCACAAACTGCTGCCGGTGCAGTTTCCGCTGCCGAAACAGGGCATTTGGTGCTTGCAACGCTGCATACGCGCAGTGCTGTTTTGGCAGTATCGCGGATGCTGGATTTTTTTGCGCCGGAAAAACAGCAGCAAATGCGTGCGCAGCTTGCAGAAAATTTACAGGCTGTTATAGCGCAGCAGCTCGTTCCGGGCGGAAGAACGGCAGCTTTTGAAGTTTTAACCTTTACGCAGGCCGTGCGCAGCCTTTTGCGTGACGGAAAGGCACATCAGCTTGCAAGCTACATGCAAAGCGGCAGGCAGCAGGGAATGCAGTGCATGGATTACGCGCTGGCATATTTGGCAAAAACAGGGGAGATAACAAAACAGACAGCACAAGAATATGCTTTTGATATTGACTTGTTAAATAAATATTTATTGCAGTAAAAAACTGCACCGTTAAAGTTATTGAGCATATCATAGCTTTTGGTGCAGTTTTTTGTTTAATTTATTAATTTGTTTATTGTTTCTTCTTCTGGCGTTACATAATACGTTGTCTGGTTAGTGTAAATAACAAAGCCGGGTTTGGCACCGCTTGGCTTTTTTACAAATTTTCGCAGGGTACAGTCTACGGGTATTTTACTGCCGCCGCGGGCTTTGCTGAAGTATCCTGCCAGCGTTGCCGCAGTTTGAATGTCTTTTTCATCTGCCTGCGGCAGAGTTGTTTTTAAAATAACGTGCGAGCCGGGAATGTTTTTGGTATGGAACCATAAATCATTGCCGCTGCCGATTGAAAAAGTAACGTAATCGTTTTGTTTGTTGTTTTTGCCGATATATAAGGCTGTATCTTCCGAAAGTTTAATAATTGTTGGTGTTGATTTTGCCTGCGGCATTTTATTTTTGGTATTTTTTACGGTTATAAAACCTGCGGCAGCAAGTTCTGCCTTAATTTCAGCAACTTCGGCTCTTGTTTGTACAAGTTTAAGGGCAATGTCGATGCTTCCCAGATATTCAACTGCTTCTTCCGTAAGTTTCAGCTGTTCTTTAATTTCTGTCTGCGCACGTTTTAATTTATTATAGCGCTTATAATATTTTTGTGCGTTTTCGTTGGCGGTTAAATCGGGCGCAAGTTTTATGGCCAGCGGCGTGCCGTCATAAATATTTTCAAGCGTACATTCACTGCTGCCTTTGGTAATGCGGTACAAATTTGCCATTAAGGTATCGGCAATAATGCGCTGCTGTTCGGCATCTTTCGCCGCGGCAAGTTCCTCTTTTAAAAGCAGTATTTTCTTATACAGTTTTTCGGTTTCCGCATTTACTGTTTTGTTTAAAACCTCCTGTTCCGGCAAAAGAACGGGTGTAAGGCTTTGCGCAAAAGCAACGGCGCCGTTAAGCGAGGCAAACTCTTTTACGGTTTCGCCGCCTGTAAGCTGCAAAGGTTTAAACGGAAGAATTGTTTTAACGGTATTGGTGCGGGTAATAAGGGCGTATACAGGCGCAGTACCGGCTTTGGCAGCGTTAATATTTTTTTGCAAAGTGCCAATGGCATCTGCCAAAGTGGCAGCATTTTCGTTTGTAATACCTCCTTCGGCAGTTATGCCGGCAAATTTTAAAAGCTGCCCTGCCGTATACTGACCAATGCCGGTTGTAGCGGCAATAAGTGCTTTTTGCGGCGGCAGGGGCAGGTTTTGTGCCGCTGCGGCAATATCCGCCGGGGCGGATGTTAAAATATCAAGCCCGTCCTGCGGCGGCGGGGCAATGTAGGCAAGCCCCGGCAGAATCTGCCGGTAACTGCTTAACGCTTTGCCGATGTGTTTCAGACTGTCTAAAATTACGCCTTCGCTTACAAAAATAATATTGGCGTTTTTGCCGGTTAGTTCAAAAATAAGCTGTTTGCTGATAATTTGCCTTGCGCTGCCTATGCTGCTTATTTCCATTGTAACAACGCGGTCCAGGCCGCTTTGCGTTATTTTGGTAATGCGCCCTTCTTCCAGATGCTTGCGCAGAAGCATGCAGAAAGCAGGCGGGGTTTCAGGGCGTTCCGGCGTTTTATCCGGCATATATAAATAGGGCGAAGCACCGGAAAAATCCGCAGCTAAAGGTATAACGGCATTTTCGGTTTTAACAAGCAGCAGAAGGCTGCTTTTGTTAGGCATAAAAACTTTATATATTTTGCCGCCGAGCAGCTTTTCCTGCAGCCGGCTTGTGAGAATATTTATTGTAATACCTTCCAAATTCATGGAAATTCTCCTTTTTTCTTTAAAAATTTGCGTTTTTCGTTTGCTTATGAAGTCATAATAGGGTATAATATTATTTCAAGAATAAGTATACAACAATTTTACTAATTTAGAAATGCGGCGGGAGGTTTTATTTTGCTTAAAAGTATGACTGGTTTTGGCCGCGGCGAATATGAGGATGAAAAGTTTTCGGCAACGGTAGAAATGAAAACGGTTAATCACCGTTATAATGAAGTGGCTATCCGTTTGCCGCGCTTTTTAAATCCCCTGGAGGACAGGATACGCAAAACTATTTTGCGCAGTATTAACCGTGGGCGCATAGATGTATTTATCACAGCAGATTATGTAAATGACGGGCTCTGCACCGTTAAAGTAGACAGGCCTTTGGCAGCAGCGTACCATAACGCTTTGCAGGAAGTTGCCGAAGCTGCCGGTATCGGCGGCTGCAAGCTGGCCGAGCAGGCAGAGGTATTGTACCTTGCGCGCTGCCCGGACGTTATCAGCGTTAAAGAGGGCTTTTTTGACGTTGAAACTATCTGGCCGCAGCTTGAACAGGCTTTGCAGCAGGCTGTTAACAACCTTGTTGCCATGCGCGAAACGGAAGGCGGCAATATCTACGGCGATTTTATCAAACGCGCCGCGCTGATTGAAGAAAAACTTTTGCAGATAGAAGCACGTTCGCCGCAGGTTGTGGAAGAATACCAGGAACGTTTGAGCGAACGCATTAACGACCTGCTTGAAAAATATAACCAGACGGTAGAGCCGGAACGCTTGTTGCAGGAAGTTGCCATTTTTGCCGACCGTACAAGCATTACGGAAGAAATTGTAAGGCTGAAAAGCCATATCAAACAATTCCGCGAAATTATTAACCTTAATCAGCCGGTGGGCAGAAAGCTTGATTTTCTGGTGCAGGAATTTAACCGTGAAGCCAACACCATTGCTTCCAAAGCCAATGACTACACCATTGCCCAGCTGGTGGTAGACATTAAGGCAGAAATTGAAAAAATCAGGGAACAGATACAGAATATCGAATAAAAGGAGGCTGCTTTATGGATATTAAGCTTATCAACATAGGCTTTGGCAATATAGTTGCTGCCAACAGGATTATTTCTATTATCAGCCCGGAATCTGCGCCGATAAAAAGAATTATTCAGGAAGCGCGCGACAACGGCACGCTTATTGACGCAACTTACGGGCGCAGAACACGTGCGGTAATTGTTACTGACAGCGGCCACATTATTTTGTCGGCCGTACAGCCGGAAACCGTTGCCAACAGGCTTGTACAGAGCGATGACGAAGATGAAGAATAACGGCTGAGCAGGGGAGGGCTTATTTTGAAACCAAAAGGATTGCTGCTGGTTTTGTCGGGTCCGTCCGGCGCCGGTAAAGGTACAATCTGCCAGATGCTGCGTGAAAAGCTGCCGGATATTGGCTATTCGGTATCTGTAACCACCCGCGCTCCGCGCGAGGGCGAAGTTGACGGCGTAAGTTATTTTTTTAAAACTGTTGAAGAAGTTAAAACCATGATTGCCGAGGGCGGCCTTCTGGAGTATGCCGAAGTATACGGCAACTATTACGGCACGCCGCGCGATTATGTTATGGATTTGCTTAATCAGGGCAAAGATGTAATTTTGGAAATTGATATTCAGGGCGCTTTGCAGATTAAAAAGCGTTTTCCGGACGGTGTGTTTGTATTTATTGTTCCTCCTTCTCTGGATGAACTTTCTTCGCGTATTTACAAACGCGGCACAGACAGCGAGGAAGTTATCAAAAAACGCCTTGCATCCGCCACGGGCGAGCTTGCTTACGCCAGTGAATATGATTATATTATAGTTAATGACATTGCTGAAAGGGCCACGCAGAAGGTTCTGACCGTTATGGAAGCGGAACGTTACCGCGCCGCCCGTACATATTTTATTATTGACGAAATTTGCCATTGCAGAAAAGAGGAGTGATTTTAATGTCTATGGTAGATCCTTCCATCGATTATTTAACAGAAAAAGTTGACAGCAAATATACTCTGGCCATGCTGGCTGCCAAACGTGCACGCGAACTGACTGTGCCCGGGCAGAACCTTCCGGAAAAGGAAGTAAGCATTGCCTTGAAGGAAATTGCAAATGATACCATTACTTATGAGCGCAATCAGGGTAAATAAGGGAGGCGCCGGCCTTGTTGAAGGGTAAGAAAATTGTTTTAGGTGTAACAGGCGGCATTGCCGTTTATAAAGCCGTTGACCTGGTGAGCAAACTGCGCAAACAGGGTGCAGAAGTGCGTGTCGTTATGACAGAGCATGCCCAGCAGTTTGTAACTCCGCTGACTTTTAAGGAAATCAGCGGCAATAAAGTTGCTGTTTCCATGTGGAATGCCAATCAGGAATTTAACGTTGAACATATTGCCCTTGCCGATTGGGCCGACCTGTTTATGGTTGTGCCGGCAACGGCCAACATCATTGCCAAAATGGCGTACGGCATTGCCGATGATTTGCTTTCGACAACGCTGCTTGCGGCACATTCACCGGTTATTGTGTGCCCTGCCATGAATACGCATATGTATGAAAACCCTGCCACGCAGGAAAATATTGCCAAAATTAAAAGCCGCGGCATTACAGTTATGCCTCCGGCAAGCGGCGTGCTTGCCTGCGGTGCCGTTGGCGCAGGGCGTTTGCCTGAACCTGCAGATATAGTTAATTTTGTAAAAGACTTTTTTGCAAAAACGGAAGGCGATATGCGCGGCCTTAAAGTTTTGGTAACTGCCGCCGGTACGCGTGAACCTATTGACCCGGTGCGTTATGTGGGCAACCGCAGCAGCGGCAAAATGGGGTACTCCATTGCACAGGCAGCTGCAGAACGCGGAGCAGAAGTAACCCTTGTTACAGGCCCCAGCGCGCTTACACCGCCGCCGAATATTAAAGTTGTAAATGTAGAAACAACGCAGCAGATGATGGATGCTTGCCTTGCCGTTTACGACGGCTGCGACATTGTTATCAAGGCGGCGGCCGTTGCTGATTACCGCCCGCATGATGTGGCAGCGCAGAAAATTAAAAAGAAAACCGATGATGCTTTAACGGTTGTAATGGATAAGAACCCGGATATTTTAAAAACGCTGGGTGAACGCAAAAAAGGCCAGTTCCTTGTTGGTTTTGCAGCAGAAACCCAGAACCTTATTGATAATGCCAAAGAAAAAGTTACCAAGAAAAACCTTGATATGATTGTTGCCAACGATGTAACAATGCAGGGGGCAGGCTTTGGCAGCGAAACCAATATCGTAAAACTGATTTTCCCGGACGGCAGCATTAAAGAACTGCCGCAGATGAGCAAGTACGATGTAGCTGAAGAACTTTTGAACACCGTTCTGCGCTTAAGGAAATAATTGTTGCCTTTTTTACATAAATTGGATATAATATCATAGTAACTTAATATTACTCATCAAGAGCTGGTGGAGGGATTGGCCCAATGAAACCGCAGCAACCATTGCATTAATGCAAACGGTGCTAAGTCCTGCGAGTTAATCGAGAGATGAGAATGTCGGTACAATCAGCGGCGCTCTCACAGAGGGCGCTTTTTTATTTACATAAGGAGGAACAGAATGAGAAAATTATTTACTTCCGAATCTGTTACGGAAGGGCATCCTGATAAAATTGCCGATCAGATTTCTGATGCTGTGCTTGATGCTATTCTGGCAGAGGACCCGCATGGCCGTGTTGCCTGCGAAACCGTAGTTGCAACCGGGCAGATTCATGTTGTCGGCGAAATTTCCACGAGCTGCTATGTTGATATTCCTAAAATCGCTCGCGAAACCGTTATCAATATCGGTTATGACCGCGCTAAATATGGCTTTGACGGCAATACCTGCGGCGTTTTGATTTCCATTGACGAACAGTCGCCGGATATTGCGCTTGGCGTTGATAAATCTCTGGAAGCAAAAGAAGGCAAGGCTGATGAAAACGAAGTAGGCGCCGGTGACCAGGGCATGATGTTCGGCTATGCCACTAACGAAACCCCGGAATACATGCCGCTGCCTGTTTCTTTGGCACATAAACTTTCCCGCCGTTTGGCAGAAGTACGCAAAACCGGCGTTCTGCCTTATTTGCGCCCGGACGGAAAAACCCAGGTTACCGTTGAATATGACGATGGAAAACCCGTACGCATTGATACGATTGTTATTTCTACGCAGCATGCTCCGGAAATTGCTCTGGAACAAATCCGCCGTGATATTATGGAATTTGTTGTAAAACCGGTTGTACCGGCAGAAATGCTTGATGACGAAACCAAATATTACATCAACCCGACCGGCCGTTTCGTTATCGGCGGCCCGC
>OCPV01001710.1_pt1 | contig 11345 bp, 11 predicted proteins | sample 1538511 | NCBI WGS metagenome assembly OCPV01 (sample SAMN04571704, study PRJEB22368) | human gut metagenome | biome: human gut; material: stool | host: Homo sapiens | place: Luxembourg | collected 2012-08-30 | reverse complement strand
GGGGCTCGTTCTGGAAGCCGCGCTCAGCGTAGAACTCCTGCTCACCGGCGGTGAACACAAACTCTTTGCCGCACTCTTTGCACACTAAAGTCTTGTCTTCGTACATGATTTTACCCTCTCTTTGAGAAAAATATATTGCGCTCAGCCGTTGCTGATGTCGCCGGATAAAAGTTGCCGCGCAATTTTGCGGCGTATGCGCTGCACAGCGTTGTCCACCGATTTGGGGGACTTGCCGACAGTCTCTGCGATCTCGCGGCACGTAAGACCGTCTAAATAATACCCTAAAATCTTTACCTCGAATTCGGACAACAGCTTGCGGGCGTTTTCCAACAGACTGGCAGCTTTTTCTCTGTCGATCAGGAGCACCTCCGGATCGGCATTGGCAAAGGAGAGATTCGCGTCAAAGAATGAGGGATCAAGGGGGACCGCTTGGTTCAGGGGCGCATGCTTGCCTGACGCAGCCGACTTCAACACCGAGTAGAGCCGGCGGCGGATACATGTTTCGGCAAATGTATAAAAGGAAGCGCCGTGCCCCGTCTCGTACTCGCGGATGGCCTTGATGAGACCGAACATGCCCTCCTGCAGCAGATCTTCGCTGTCGCCCCCCGCCAGAAAGTACGGACGGGCGCAGCTACGCACCAGACGGTGATAGCGGGCGGCCAGCACCTCCTCCGCCAAGCGGTTCCCCGCTCTGACGCAGGCGCACAATTCCTCGTCGCTCAGCGCTGCCAGATGTTCGTAGTCTGCCCATGTATCATTTACCATAGTGTATTATACCTTTTCACAAAATAATTTGTCAAGTAATTGCGGAAAGTTTGTCAAAAATAGCTCAAATTCGTTGGGCTTCGTGGTGATTATGCCCTATCGATTTGTTCAATTTGGCGATGCGATGCATACGGCGCGGCGTTTACAGGGACAGCTGCTCGGGCTCCGGACGGTCGATATGCAGGTGCTCGTAGGCTTTCCGTGTCACGCAGCGCCCCCGGGGCGTGCGGGTCAGGAAGCCGATCTGCATCAGATACGGCTCGTAGACATCCTCCAACGTGACGGATTCCTCTCCGATGGTGGCGGCCAGCGTCTCCAGGCCCACCGGTCCTCCGCCGTAGTTTTCAATGATGGCGCGGAGCATACGGCGGTCCACCTGATCCAGACCCAGGAAGTCTACCTCCAGCGCCAGCAGCGCCTGATCGGCCACCTTGCGTGTAATGACGCCGTCAGCTACCACCTGGGCGAAGTCGCGGACGCGGCGGAGCATGCGGTTGGCGATACGGGGTGTGCCGCGGGAGCGGCGGGCGATCTCCATGGCGCCCTCCGGCTCGATCTCCACATTGAGGATACCGGCGCTGCGGGTCACGATGGTGGCCAGCTCCTCCGGCGTATAGAGCTCCAGCCGCAGTGTAACGCCGAAGCGGTCCCGCAGCGGCGCAGACAGGGAGCCCGCTCGGGTGGTGGCGCCGATCAGGGTAAAGCGCGGCAGGTCCAGCCGGATGGAGTTGGCGGAGGGCCCCTTGCCGATGATAATGTCGATGGCGTAGTCCTCCATGGCGGGGTACAGGATCTCCTCCACCGACCGATTCAGCCGATGGATCTCGTCTACAAACAGGATGTCGTTCTCATTGAGGTTCGTCAGCAGCGCTGCCAGATCCCCAGGCTTTTCAATGGCAGGGCCGGAGGTGATGCGGATATTGACGCCCATTTCCTGGGCAATGATGCCGGCCAGCGTGGTTTTTCCCAGGCCCGGGGGGCCGTGGAGCAGCACGTGATCCAACGATTCCGTGCGGCGGCGGGCGGCTTCAATGAAGATAGACAGGTTCTGCTTGGCCTTCTCCTGCCCGATGTACTCCGCCAGTGTGTGGGGACGCAGGGATGTCTCGCCGGTGTCCTCAGCGAGGAACGTCTTGGCGACAATAGACTCCTCGTAGATGTCTGTGCCGAAGTCGATGCTCATGCTGTGCCCTCCCCTACTTTACCATTTTCTTCAGCGACTGCCGGATGATCTCCTCCAACGGCAGCGCGTCCATGTCGATGCCCTTCAGGGCGGCGGCGATCTCCTGAGAGCCGTAGCCCAGCACCGCCAGCGCCGCCGTGGCCTCGCCGGCTTTGTTGTTCTGAGCGGGCATGGCAGCGGCCGCACCGCTGCCGGCCTCAAAGCCGCCCTGCTCCTTGATCAGCTTGTCCTTCAGCTCCAGAATGATGCGCTGGGCGATTTTCTTACCGATTCCGGGCGCGGCGGTCAGAGCCTTCTCGTCACCCATCACCACCGCCATGGACAGCTGCTGCGGCGTCGTGGACGACAGGATGGACAGCGCGGCCTTGGGGCCCACGCCGGACACATCGATGAGCATCTTAAAACTGCGCAGCTCGCTCTGGCTGGCGAAGCCGAACATCTCCATGGCGTCCTCCCGCACGTTCAGATAGGTGTAGAGCTTGGCCCGCTCCCCTTTCTTCAGCTGAGAGAGCGTATAGTTGGTGGTGGCGCAGGCGTAGCCTACGCCGCTGCAGTCGATGACGGCCAGACCGGCTTCGATCTCCGCCACGGTGCCGTTGACATAGTAGAACATATCAGACAGTCTCCTTCACGTTGGGATCCTTGCGCCGCAGCAGACTGGTGGCACTGCGGGCGTGGCAGATGGCGATGGCCAGCGCGTCCGCCGCATCGTCGGGCCGCGGCACGGCATTCAGCTTCAGCAGGCGCCGCGTCATGTCCATGACCTGTTTTTTCTCGGCCAGACCGTAGCCCACCACCGCCTGCTTTACCTGCATGGGCGTGTACTCGTAGATGGGGACGCCCATCTTCTCCGCCGTGCAGAGGATGACGCCGCGCCCGTGGGCCACGGCGATGCCGGTGGTGATGTTCTTGCTGAAAAAAAGCTCCTCGATGGCGATCTCATCCGGCTGGAACTGCCGGATCAGCTGGGTCAGATCCTGTTCGATCTGTACCAGCCGCGTGGCCAGCGGCAGCCCCGCCGATGTGTTGATGGCCCCGTATTGCAGCATCCGCACGGCGCTGCGCTCCGTCTCGATAAGGCCGAAGCCTACGATGGCCACGCCGGGGTCGATACCCAAAATGCGCATGGCGCTCCTCCACCTCTTAAACATTAGTTCTATTATAGCAAACCGACGGCAAAATAGCAACAAAAACCGCCCTGTTTTCACAGGGCGGTCTGTCGGTGCGGCGCAGTGTTTCAGGCGCGTGGATGCGCCTTGTTGTACACGTCTTTCAACTGCTTCTTGATGACATGGGTGTAGATCTGGGTGGAGGAGATATCGGCATGCCCCAGCATCTCCTGGATGGAGCGGAGGTCCGCACCGTTCTCCAGCAAATGTACCGCGAAGGAGTGGCGCAGCGTGTGGGGCGTGATGTCCTTGTTGATCTCCGCCTTCTCCTGATAGTACTTGATGATCTTCCAAAAGCCCTGACGGCTCATGCGCTCGCCGTTCATGTTGACAAACAGGGCCTGCTCGTTCTCGTCAGCGATGATGCGGGGCCGGATATCCTTCACGTAGTCCTCCAGCGCCTTGACGGCGGCAGGATACAGCGGCACGATGCGCTCCTTGTCCTTGCTCCGGCATCGGATGAAGCCTGCGGACAGGTTGATGTCACCGACGTTCAGACCGATGAGTTCCGACACGCGGATACCGGTGGCGTACAGCAGCTCCAGCATGGCGTGGTCACGGAACCCCTTCTCGTCCACGCACTTGGGCTGTTCTAAGAACAGCTCCACCTCTCGGTTGGTCAGGATCTCCGGATATTTGCGCTCCACCTTCATGGCTGTCACCGCTTTGGCGGGGTTGGTCTTAACTGCGCCGGACTGCACCATGTAGCTGTAGAAGGACTTGATGGATGCGGTAGAGCGGGTCACGGTGGCGGGAGACTTCCCGCTGTGGTTCATATGGAGCAGGTACTCGTTGATGGTCTCCTTCTTCACCTTGCGGAGGTCGGCAGTACCGTTGGTGATGAGCCAGCTCTGGAATTGGGTCAGATCGCGTATGTAGGAGCTGAGGGTATTGGCGGAGGCCCTTTTCTCCTCGCTTAGATAGGCGCGGTAGGCCGCGATATAGTCCGTCATATTCCCTCACCCCTCTCCTTTTTCAGGCGATACGCGCCAAAATAAGCGCAAAAAATTTTGGTACAATGGCGCACTCCACCACCGTACCGGTCAGAAGCACAAACACACAAAACAGCAGCATCCGCCAGTTCAGCTCCGGTCTGCGGGGCCGCAGACGCGGCATGGCGCGGCACGCCTGGGCAAAACCGGCATCGGCCAGGCACAGCGTACACGGCAGCACAAACAGACACCGCAGCCCCAGAGCTGCCAGCGCCAGCAGCACACCGTCCCGTCCCAGCGCTGCAGCGAAGCAACACACGGAAAAGGACAGAAAAAACCCCTGTGCCGCACACAACAGTGGGATCAGAGCCACACCGGCGGCACTGAGCCCGAACAAAAACGCCAGCAGCGGATACCGCAGGTAGGCTGCCGCCGCGGACAGTACGGACACAGGCTGCTGCGAGCGGCCGTCCGCCAGTTGGGCGTAGCTCTGGACGTAGGCGCCCAACTGCGCCAGCGCGTCGGTGCTGATGCTCCGGCGCGCCGGATACGCCGCCGCCATACCCAGCAGGAAACAAACACACAGTATCCAAAAACGCATGTCCGACTTTACCGCCGGATGTGCCCCATTCTTACGCAGCTTCATCGGCTCACCTCGTCTTACCGTATGAGCCGGCGCGCACAAATAGACCGCGAGCGGATGTACTAAATAATATATGGCAAATCTCACAAAACCGCAAGGGCTTTCGCGCAAAAAGCCGTTTTTTGTAAATTATGCCAAAATGTTATGTAAACGCAATTATGTAAACCGCATAAACGAGGAGGGCGGAGGCTCTCGGGAACCTGCACAATCGGCGATATGTGGTCGGGTCGGAAAAATCGCGCACAATATATTGGCTCCGCCCCCGATGACCCGCAGGCGGTCAGGGGCGGCCTTCCCCGTCAAGGCTTTTTAGGCGAAACGAAGAATTTCGTTATTTTAACCATGCTCTTTTTTATGTCACCGCCGTCCGTGGGCTGTGGCGCGGCGCGGCCGCTCCCCTGCTCTACGGGTCCCCGCCTGCCGCTTTCCCTTTTTCCGGCCCGGCAGCCCTGCCAGCACCGCACCGCCGAAGATGGCCCCTGTCAGCAGCGGGCCGTGCGCGGCAAAATTTGTCTCGCCGCCGATAGCCACCAGCCACACCACCGCGTACAGGCACACCGCCACCGCCAGGCTCTGGGGCAGCGGCGGAGCGCTGCTGCTGCGGATGGCGCTGCGCCCGCCGATCATCACGGCGGCGGCATAGGCGGCGCAGACCAGTGCCGACGCCGCACTCTCTCCTACCAGCCCGCGCTGGAGCATCAGAGCCGCCGCAGCCAGCAGCAGCAGCAGCGTCACCACGGCCAGCAGTAACCCCTTCCACGCCGCCGCACCCAGCAGCTTCTTTACGGACATAAAAATACCTCCCCCAACATGCTTTTTTACAGCATATTCGGGAGAGGTATTATTCTATGCGGGGAAGTTACTTGCTCTCGCTGTCCTCGGTTTTCTCGGCGGGAGTCTCAACAGTCTTTTCCTCAGCCTTGTCGGCCTTCTTGTCCTTCTTGGCGGGACGCTGCTGGGCGGCGGCCTGCTCGTCCAGCGTGCCGACCTGGCCGATAGCGGACTTCAGGAACTCCACGCGGACGCGGTCCTCGCTGGTCTCGATGACCACGGTGCGGTCCGTGATACCCACGACGCGGCCGTACACGCCGCCGATGGTGGTCAGCCAGTCGCCCTTCTTCAGGGAGTTGCGCATCTCCTCGGCCTGCTTTTTCCGCTTGTTCTCGGGGCGGATCATCAGGAAGTAGAAAATGGCGATCATCAGGACGATCATCATGATCGTGGAACCCATACCGGTACCGGCGCCGGTGGTGCCGGTGGTCGATGCGTATGCGATGTCAAACATGGAACGTTACTCCTTTTTTACATAATGGCACTATTATACCGAACCTCGTCCTCTTTGGCAAGGGGTTTCACACACGTTCTGCCAATTTTTTGCTGTATGCGCCGCGGAACTCCTCGAAGCAGTCCTGATCCAGACTGTCGCGGATGCGCTGGGTCAGCTTGTTATAAAAATACAGATTATGCATCACCGCCAGACGCATGGCCAGCATCTCCTCCGCCGTGAACAGGTGCCGCAGGTAGGCGCGGCTGAAATTCCGGCACACGGGGCAGTCGCATTCAGGATCGATAGTTCCCTCGTCCAGCTTGTACTTGGCGTTCTTGATGTTCAGCGTGCCGCTCCAGGTGAACAGCTTGCCGTGACGGGCATTGCGGGCAGGCATCACGCAGTCGAAGAAGTCCACACCGCGGGCCACGCCCTCAATGATGTTGCTGGGCGTACCCACGCCCATGAGATAGCGGGGCTTATCCGCCGGCATATAGGGCTCTACCTTCTCAATGATGTCGTACATCACATCCGTGGGCTCCCCTACCGCCAGGCCGCCGATGGCGTAGCCGTCGCAGTCCAGCTTGGCGATCTCCTGCATGTGCCAGGTCCGCAGGTCTGCGTAGGTGGCGCCCTGGTTGATGCCGAACAGCATCTGCCGGGGGTTGATGGTGTCCGGCAGCGCGTTGAGCCGGTCGTGCTCCGCTTTGCACCGCGCCAGCCAGCGCAGCGTCCGCTCACAGCTGGCCTTGGCGTAGTCGTAGGGTGCAGGGTTCTCCACGCATTCGTCGAAGGCCATGGCAATGTCGGAGCCCAGGTTGGACTGGATGCGCATGCTCTCCTCCGGCCCCATGAAAATGCGGCGGCCGTCCAGATGACTGGCAAAGGTGACGCCCTCCTCGCTGATCTTCCGCAGGCCGGCCAACGAGAACACCTGGAAACCACCGGAGTCCGTGAGGATAGGGCCGTCCCAGCGCATGAACTTGTGCAGGCCGCCCAGCTGGCGCACCACGTCGTCGCCGGGCCGCAGGTGCAGGTGATACGTGTTGGAAAGCTCGATCTGTGTGCCCAGCTGCTCCTTCAGATCCAGTGCGCTGACGCCGCCCTTGATGGCGGCCTGGGTACCCACATTCATGAACACCGGCGTCTGTACCTCGCCGCCGTGGGCGCAGGTGAACACGCCCCGCCGCGCCTTGCCCTGTTTTTTGATGACTTTGAACATTTATGCCTCCTCCATATCATCCAGCGCCTTCTCCGCCATGCGGCGGGAGCCCAGCAGCCATACCAGGTCGCCGCGCTGGATCACGAAATTCACGTCGGGTCCGATAATGGGCAGCAGGTTCCGCTGTAACCCCAGGATCATGCAGTCATAGTTCTCTCGCAAACCGCTGTCGCGGATGGTGCAGCCCGCCAGATGATCATTCTTCGCCACATCCAACGTGTAGGTATACAGTGCCTTCTCTCCGCTGATATAGGCATGCAGCGTGGGCAGCTCCGCCTCCCCCGCCCCTACGGACAGTCGCAGGGAGACCAGGTTCTCCCGCTCACCCAGGACGGCCAGCCGGTCTCCCTCGCTGAGCACCGTGTCACCGGAGGGGATGTCCAGCTCCCGCTTGCCGTGGACAATCTTGATGATATTCACGCCATAGCGCCTGCCCCAGCCCAGAGCCCGCAGATCCTTCCCTGCCTCCTCCGATGGGCAGATCAGCTCCGTGACGTACAGCTTCTCGTCCAGCCATGTGGCATCGTCGCTGTCGCCGTACTGCTGCAAAAGGCGCTCATTGAAGTTGGTAAGGAACCGCGTCTCCACCGACAGGTAGGCCGACGCGAACCATCCGAAGTGCCCTGCCACCAGCACCGCCGCTGCCAGCAGCGGCAGCAGCCACAGACTGTGGATGCCCAGCACCGTCCGGATAGGCAGGAACACGATGAGCACGATGACGAGCACGCGGATGACGCTGAGAGCGATCAGCGGCAGACGAAAGCTGCGCTTCTTCGCCCACAGCACCGTATACTGCGGCGAATGGGCATCCAGCATGGGCCGGATGAACATGGCGATGCACAGATAGACAGCGCACAGCGTGATGGCCTTACTGATCCACAGCACATGGATGGTCTCCCGCAGCAGCGGCAGCAGCACCGCGTCACCCAGAATCACGATGCCCAGCATCAGCACGCCATAGAATACCGTTCTTTTCACATAGCGGCGCAGGAACACGGCCCAGTCGCTGTCCTGCTCCTTGACGCTCTGCTCCTCGTCGGTGTAGCGCTCCAGCTGCTGCACCAGCTTCTGCGGCAGCAGTCTTTCAAGACCGGTGCAGATCCGATCGGCGCTCTTGATGAAGAACGGTGTGGTCAGCGTGGTGATGACCGATACAGAGATGATGATGGGATAGATGTAGTCCGCGATGACGCCCAGCGACAGGCCCAGCGACGCGATGATGAACGCGAATTCGCCGATCTGCGCCAGCGAGCAGCCGCAGTAGATGGCCTGCCGCAGCGTGTGGCCCGACAGCAGCACGCCCAGCGAGGAAAACAGCAGCTTCCCCACGATGGTCACCGCGGTCAGTATCAGGATAGGCCAGATGTACTTTACCACGGCGCCGGGATCCAGCATCATACCCACAGAGATGAAGAATACCGCGCCGAACAGGTCTTTAACGCCGGAGGTCAGGTGTTCCACCCGCTCGGCGTGGACGGTGCCTGCCAGCAGCGAACCGGCCAGAAACGCGCCCAGCGCCGAGGAGAAGCCAAGCGCGTCCGCCAGAAGCACCATACCGAAGCAGATGCCCAGCGACACGATAAGCAGCGTCTCGTCGCTCATCAGCTTGGACGCCTTGTTCAGCAGCGTAGGCAGCAGGAAGATGCCCAGCACCAGCCACAGCACCAGATACAGCACCAGCAGTCCCAGCTGCAGCGCCAGTGCGCCGCCGGAGATGGACTTACTGACGGAGATGGTGGACAGGATGATCATCATGAAGATGCCCGCGATATCCTCCATCACCAGCGTGCCGAACACCAGCTGGGCGAAGTCCGTTTTCCGGACGTTCAGTTCATCGAAAGCCTTGATAATGATGGTGGTGGACGACATGGACAGCATGCCGCCCAGGAAGATGCTGTCCATGGTGCCCCAGCCCATAAGCTGTCCCACGGCGAAGCCCATGGCCAGCATGCCGCCCACCTCCACCAGCGCTGTGATGATGGCGGTGCCGCCCACGCTGGCCAGCTTGTGGAGGTTGAACTCCAGTCCCAGGCAGAACATCAGGATGATGATGCCGATCTCGCTCCATGTGGACACTGCCTCGATGTCAGCCAGCGAGAAGAATAACGGCATATAGGGGCCGATGAGGAATCCCGCCAGTATGTAGCCCAGGACCAGCGGCAGATTCAGCTTTTTGAAGATAACGGTGATGACACCGCCGGTCAGCAGGATAACGGCAAGGTCAGAAACGAGATCCGGCAAATGCACCTGAAGTCCTCCTTTTCCTTTTAGTGGATAAACATCGCATCGCCAAACGAGAAGAACCGGTAACGCTGCTCCACGGCCTCCTTGTAGGCGGACAGCACATGCTCCCGTCCCGCCAGCGCAGATACCAGCATGATGAGGGTGGACTCCGGCAGGTGGAAGTTGGTGACCAGCGCGTCCATCACCTTAAAGCGGTAGCCCGGGTAGATGAAGATGTCCGTCCAGCCGGCGCTGGCCCGCATGGTGCCGTCCTCCGCCGCCTGAGACTCCACGGTGCGGCAGCTGGTGGTGCCCACGCAGATAACGCGGCCGCCGCTGCGCTTCGTCTCGTTGATGAGATCCGCCGTCTCCTGCGGGATAACGCAGTATTCGCTGTGCATGGCGTGGTCGGTGACCTCCTCCTCCTTCACAGGGCGGAAGGTCCCCAGTCCCACATGTAGTGTAACGTAGCCTACCTTTACACCCATTTGCTGAACGCGCTCCAGCAGCTCCGGTGTGAAATGCAGGCCCGCAGTAGGTGCGGCGGCGGAGCCGTTCACCTTGGAGTAGACGGTTTGATACCGCTCCCTATCCTGCAGTTCCTCCTTGATGTAGGGCGGCAGCGGCATCTTGCCCAGCCGATCCAGTACCTCCAGGAAAATGCCCTCGTAGGAAAAGCGCACCAGCCGATTGCCGTCCGGCAGCTCCTCCGCGATCTCCGCCGTCAGCTCACCGTCGCCGAAGGACACCTTCGCGCCCTTGCGCAGCTTCTTCCCCGGCCGCACCAGACACTCCCACACGTTGCTGCCGCGGTCGATGAGCAGCAATATCTCGCACACGCCGCCCCCAGGCACGCGATGGCCCAGCAGCCGCGCCGGCAGGACGCGGGAATTGTTCAGGATCAGGCAGTCGCCGGGCCGCAGGTACTCCGGCAGGTCGAAGAAGTGCCGGTGCTCTGTGGCACCGGTCTCCTTATCCAGCACCAGCAGCCGTGAGGCGTCCCGCTGAGGGATGGGTGTCTGGGCGATAAGCTCCGGCGGCAGGTCAAAATAAAAATCATGGGTCTTCATAGGCATACCACACATTCTTTCATATAGTAACATCTTATTATAGTATAAAATCTCGCGCCGTTCAACCACTTTCTGCGGCCTTACGCCCCGAAACGCTCCAAAGGCTGCGGCGAAGCCGCAGCCTTTGAGGTAGTAACATTTTATGCGCAGATGACCGGCTCTATCACACCAGAACGGCGCGGTGGAATACCTTTTTGCCCTTTTTGATAATGACGCCGTCGCCGGTGAACTGCTCGCAGCCGAAGGTGGTCTCGATGGCGGACACCTTCTGGTCATTGACTGCCACGCCGCCCTGCTGTACCAGACGGCGTGCCTCGCCCTTGGAGGCGGCCAGCCCGCACTTCACCAACAGCGTCAGAACGTCGATGGCGCCGCCGCCGAAGTCGTCGTTGGTCAGCTCGGTAGTGGGCATGTGCTCGGTGTCACCGCCGCCGGAGAACAGTGCCTTGGACGCGGCGCGGGCCTTCTCGGCCTCGTCCTCGCCGTGGACCAGCTTCGTCAGCTCGTAGGCCAGGATGTCCTTGGCTTCGTTGAGCTGCGCGCCCTCCCAGTTGGACATCTTATCGATCTCCTCCAGCGGCAGGAATGTCAGCATGCGGATGCACTTAAGCACGTCGGCGTCGTCGATGTTGCGCCAGTACTGATAGAACTCGAAGGGGCTGGTCTTGTTGGGATCCAGCCACACGGCGTTGCCGGCGGTCTTGCCCATCTTGTTGCCCTGGGAGTCTGTCAGCAGAGTGATGGTCATGGCGTGGGCGTCTTTGCCCAGCTTGCGGCGGATCAGCTCGGTGCCGCCCAGCATATTGGACCACTGGTCGTTGCCGCCGAACTGCATATTGCAGCCGTTGTGCTGGAACATATAGTAGAAGTC
>OCPV01001702.1_pt1 | contig 11398 bp, 10 predicted proteins | sample 1538511 | NCBI WGS metagenome assembly OCPV01 (sample SAMN04571704, study PRJEB22368) | human gut metagenome | biome: human gut; material: stool | host: Homo sapiens | place: Luxembourg | collected 2012-08-30 | reverse complement strand
ATGCTTCAGAATAAATTGCTGTTGATGTTCTTCCTGTTTCATATGATACGATTTGTACTTCATAGTCATCATCTTGTTTTAATCCAAAAATTTGGAATTGTGCAATACCACCTGAAACAGAGCAAACTATTTTAATTGGGTAATTTCTGTTATTTTTAAATTGGAAATCTATTGCACCATAAACAACTGTTGCATCTCTACTTGCTGTTACATAAGAAGGTACAAATTGGTGGTTACTTCTTTCTGTTACTTCTAAATTTGCATAAACAACGGCATTATATAGTGTTGAAGTTATTTGACAAATTCCTCCACCTAAACCATCTACAACTTCTCCATTAACATATATAGGAGCTTCTTTATATCCTGCTGCAATTGTTCTAGCACCTACAACTTTGTTATATGAGAAAGTTTCTCCAGGCATAAGTACTGTTCCATTAATTTTATTTGCTGCTAAAATTAGGTTTGTTGTTCTATCTCTATTGCTAGCTGCATATTTAGTAGAATAGCTAGATAGTAAATCAGGAAAAGCTTCTGTTCCTATCATATTAGTTGTAACACTTGGATAAAGAACTTTAAGTGGTATTGTATATTCAGCTTCTGTTCCATCACCTATGATATTTTTTGCTTCATCAATAGAAATATTAAAATCTAATCCGTTTTCAGACGGATATATTGTAAATGGATCTTGAGTATAATATGCATCAACAGGTTCTTTGTATATTTCATTATGTATTTTTTCTATATCAATAGATGCAGGTGATTGACTCTTTACTGTAATTTCTATAGGATTGTTTATTATAGAAAAATCTGAAAGAGCATTTTTTATAGAACTTATAGTTGCATCTGTATCAACAACATTTCCTTCTTGACCAGTTGTTATCACTAAACTGTTTCCTTCTACATAATAGCTACTTTCTACAACTTTATCAGGTAATTGTGCTGAAATTTCATTTAAACTTGTAGCAAGTTGTTCTTCATCTAGATTTAAAGTTGGCTCTAAATTTACTTTATTAAACATTGTAGATAGTACATTATAATTGTCTGTAAAAATATTTCCTTCTCTTCCTATACGATACGCAGAATCTACTACTGATTTAGTATCAAATTCGACACCTAATTGTTCTAAAGATAAAGTGGTTTCAAAATCACCGTGTTTTAATTTTATTTCAGTTGGCATATTTGCTGTAATGTAGTTATCTAATTGATATCTTGCATCAGACCTACTAAGATTTGATACATCAACACCTTTTATAGATACACCATAGGCAATGTTTTGATTTAGTAAGTTATATGCTGTAAAAACTAAAAAACAAATAACAACTATACAAATCAAAATTAAAACTAATATACCAAATATTTTTAATCCTTTTTTTTCTTTTTTGGGTTCAGAATCTTTATCTGGAAGTGGTTTGAATTTTGGTTCATCTTTTGAACTTATTTTTTCCTCTTTTGGAGCATTACTTAAAATTTCATTTTTTATATTTTCGTTTTTTTCTTTTTGCTCTACTCCCTCTAAAGGAGCAACATTTTTTTCTTTTTCATCTTTTAATTCAATATCTTTTACGCTCATAAAAAACTCCTTTTAGTATTTATCCTTTTTATTATATCATAGAATTTTGTCAAAAAAAATATAAAAAAACAAAAAATTGTCAAAATAAAAAAAGAAAAATTACACATAATAAAAACATAGAACTTAAGTTAAAGTTTTATTATCCTAAATTAAGAAATTTTTTATTAGAATTTCGAAAGGGAGGAAGTAAAAATGAACAAAAAGCTAATGTCAGAAAATTTAAAAGAAGAAATTGCAAAAGAATTAGGAGTGTATGAACAAGTAAAACAAGATGGTGGTAGTTGGGCAAATGTATCATCAAAAGATTGTGGAAATATAGTAAAAAAGGCAATAGAAATTGCAAATAGAAGTGTAGAAAGTAAATAGCGAACAAAAAGAAGGTTCCGATTTTTAAAATGGTACCCTCTTTAAAAATTAATTTTCTTCTTTTGAAACTTGTTCTATTACAGAAATATAATCTTTTAATTTTTCGTCAAGTCTATTTTGACATTTAGTAAATACATCTATTAATGGATTCACATTATTTGTTGATTGTGCTACATAAAGAGCATTTTTATATTCTTTATTATATTCATCATCTATTGCAATTAAATCAATATTATTTTCTATACATTGTTTTAAAATTATGAATCTACCGATACGGCCATTACCATCTTGAAAAGGGTGGATATGTTCGAATCTCTGATGGAAATTTGCTATTGCTGATAAGTCCTTTTTGCTGGCTTTCCAATCTTCCAATAAGTTAAATATACTATTTTCAACAAGATTTGGCTCACACAATTTCAAATCTGTATTTAAGAGCTTATTTTCATATTTTTTCCATTTACCTATATTTCCAATTTCATCATCAACACTACCTTTTTTTAAAATCCTATGCCAATTCCATAATAGGTATTTGTCTAAGGGTTCACCTAAAGTGTTAATAACTTCATCAAATAACTCAAGAGAGTTTCTTGTTTCTATAACATCATCTAAAAAATGTTCTCCATTAACCTTTTTAGTTTCTAATAAATCAATTAAATTTTCTTTACTAAAAGTGCTTCCTTCAAGTTTGTTTGAATGATATAAATACTCGATTTTTATAGCATCATAAACAGAATTTTTTATTTTTGATAACTTTTTCATAGTTGAGGTAGATATTTTCATAAAAAATCCATTCCTTTCCTTATATTACTTTGATAATTTTATCACATTTTTTCTTATATTACCACATATTAAACTATTTTTTTAAAATTTATAAGTTGCAAAATATAGTAAAAAGACATATAATTTAACAGAATAAAAATACCTTTAAAGGAAGGAAGAAAAATGAAAAATTTAAAAATAAAAGATATTTTAAAAGTGACAAATGGAGAACTTGTAGTTGGAAATGAAGAATATGAATGTCAAAGTTATTCAAAAGATACAAGAACAATTGAAAAAGAAGATTGTTATATAGGAATAAAAGGTGCGAATTTTGACGGAAATTTATTCTGGGAAAAAGCATTAGAAAATGGAGCTTCCACAGTAATTGTAGAAAATGTGGATTTTGAGAAAGAAAATATAGAAAAATGGGAAAATAAAAATATAATTAAAGTAGAAAATTCGTTAGATGCTTTATATAAAATTGCAAGTCTAAAAAGAGATTTGAATAAAATTCCAGTTGTTGCAATAACTGGGAGTGTAGGAAAAACAAGTACAAAAGATATAATTGCAAATGTGGTTTCTAAAAAATATGAAACATTAAAAACAATTGGGAATAATAATAATAATATAGGTATGCCACTTACAATTCTAAGATTAAAAGATGAAGAAGTAATGGTATTAGAAATGGGAATGAACCATTTTGGAGAAATTCATTTATTATCTGAAATTGCAAAGCCTAATATTTGTGTAATTACAAATATAGGAACATCACATATTGGAAATTTGGGTTCTAGAGAAAATATATTAAAAGCAAAATTAGAGATATTAGATGGAACAGATAATCCAACTGTAGTTATAAACAATGATGATGACTTATTACATAAATGGTATTTAGAAAATAAAGAAAAATATAATATTATAACTTATGGAATAAAAGAGAAAAGTACATATAATGCAGAAGATATAAATTTAAAAGAAGAAAGCAGTAGTTTTAATTGTAAAATAGATGAAAAAACTATTAATTTTAATGTACCTGTTGGAGGAGAACATTTTATATTAAACAGTTTAAGTGCAATAGCTGTAGCTAAAACTTTAAATATAGAAAATGAAAAAATAGTAGAAGGAATAAATAATTTTAAATTAACAAAAAACAGAATGGATATAACAGAATTAGAAAATGGAATCAAAATTATAAATGGTGCATATAATGCAAGTTTTGAAGCAGTTCGAGCAACATTAAAAAACTTAGGAGAATTCCATGAAAATAGAAAAATTGCAGTTTTAGGAGATATGTATGAATTAGGGGATTTTTCAAAAGAATTGCATGAAAAAGTAGGAATTGAAGCATATAATGACAAAATAGATATTTTAATTTGTAGTGGTGAATTTTCTAAATATACAATAGAAGGTGCAAAAAAAGCAGGTTTTAATGAAAATAATTTATACTTCTTTGATAACAAAGAAGATATCTTAGAATTGTTAAAGAAAATTTCAAAAAAAGGAGATGTTATTTTATTTAAAGCATCAAATTTAACAAAATTTTATGAACTTGCTGAAAAAGCAAAAGAAGAATTAAAAGAAAATTAAAATTTAGAGGTGATATGATGGCAAAACTAAAAGTAGGAGTTATATTTGGAGGAATGTCAACAGAAAAAGAAATTTCAATTCTCTCTGCTAACTCTATTTTAGATAATTTAAACAGAAGAAAATATGATATATTCCCTTTATTTATGGAAGATGGAAACACATGGTATAGATATAGAAAAACTAAAGATGTAAAATTGGGAGATAAATTAATATTAGATGGAAAAATTGAAGATATAACAAGTTACTTAAAAAAATTAGATGTAGTAATTCCAGTATTACATGGTTTATATGGAGAAGATGGAACTGTTCAAGGACTATTAGAAATACTAAAAGTTCCATATGTAGGTTGCAAAGTTTTAGCATCAAGTATTGGAATGGATAAAGTATATACTAAAATAATATTTGAAAAAGCAGGTTTAAAACAAGCTCCATCAGTATATGTAAGGAAAAACAAAGATAAATATATTTACATAGATAAAGAATTTAATGAGCAGAATTTAAGTTTAGATGAAATTGCAAAAAAAGCCTCAAAATGGTTAAAGTTCCCTATGTTTGTAAAACCATCTAATTCAGGTTCAAGTGTTGGAATAACAAAAGTAGAGAACGAAGAAGGTCTAAAAAATGCAATTGAATATGCAGGAAAGTTTGATAGTAAAATAATAGTTGAACAAGGGATATTTGGAAGAGAAGTAGAGTGTGCAGTACTTGGAAATGAGGATGTTATAGCCTCTTGTGTAGGAGAAGTAAAATCAGCTGATGAATTTTATAGTTATGATGCAAAATACAAAAATCAAGAATCAAAAGTAGAAATTCCTGCAAAGATTTCTGAAGAAAAATCTATTGAAATAAGGAAAAATGCAATAAAAGCATTTAAAGCAATAGATGGAAAAGGTCTATCTAGAGTAGATTTCTTTATAGAAAATGATACAGAAGATGTGTATATAAATGAAATAAATACTTTCCCTGGTTTTACAAGTATTAGTATGTATCCTAAACTTTTTAATGAAGCAGGAATAAGCACAGAAAATTTATTAGATAAACTAATTGATTTAGCATTAGAAAAAAATAAATAAAATAAATGATAAAAATCAATGAAAAATCCATAAAAACTATGGATTTTTTTTTGATTTATGATATAATGTCTATACCTGATTTTAGGGAGGATGTCAAAAATGGTTGTCAAAAATTATTATAAAATACTAGGTTTAGAAACAAGTAGAGTATCAATAGAAGAAATAAAAACAGCATATAGACAAGCAGCTAAAAAATATCATCCAGATTTAAATGTGGGAGATAATTTAGCAGAAGAAAAAATAAAAGACATAAATGAAGCATATAGAACATTATCAGTTCCATCTTCAAAAAGAAAATATGATAGAATGTGGAATTCAAAATTTGGAAAAGGAGAAAAAGCATTTACTGGTAAAAATGATAAAGGGGCAATTATAAATATGTTCCTAGGAAACATCGAAAAAGAAGAAAAAACTACTAAAAAGAAAAACCCAGTAAAAGGTGAAAATGTAGAAACAGAGATTCATATTAGTATATTAGAAGCCTTTTTTGGATTAGAAAAGAGAATTTCAATAAGAGATACAGAAGGAAAAATAAAGATATTTACAATCACAATTCCAGAAGGTATTTTAAATGGAGAAAAAATAAGATTAATAGGTCAAGGCAAAAAAGGTAAAAATGGTGGAAAAAATGGAGATTTGTTAATACAAATAAAAATAGATAATGATAGGAAATTTAGACTAGAAGGACCGGATGTTCACACAGATTTATTAATAACACCTTGGGAAGCGGCACTAGGAACAAGAGTAAGTATTGAAACTTTAGATGAAGAAGTTAAAGTTTATATCCCCCAAGGGATTCAAAGCGGAGAAATTGTTAGAATACCAAACAAAGGATACAGAATTAATAAATCTACTAGAGGAGATTTAGTGGCAGAAATAAAAATAGTTGTACCAAAGACTTTAAAAGAACCAGAGGTAAAATTATTTGAAAAATTAAAAGAAGTATCAAAATTTAACCCAAGAAGTGATAAAAAATAGGCGAGATATTGACAAATCGCCTATTTTTCGCTATAATTTTAAATAGTGATAAACAAAAGACGAACTATGCATAAAAACATAGAAGTGAGGTGTAAAAATGGATGCAATAGAGGGAAAACATTTTAGTATTGCAGACCCTAAAGGAATAAAAACTGTAATATATCAAATTAATAAAACAAGAAAAGAATTTCTAAAGCAGTATCCTAAATATACAGTAGAAAGATTAGACCATACAGAAGAAATAGTAGGAGACTACAATAGAAAGACTTTTTATGTCGAAAATATAGGGAAAAATGGTAACCAATTAGCTATCTTTTCATTTGGAAAAGATAGGGTTGTTATAAATACTGGAATTTTACTAGGTGATGAAGTAAAAATAACAAAAAAACCTACATCTTTTAAGTTTAATACTATATATTCTGAAACTGAAACAGAATATAAAGATTTTAATTATACACCAAATTTAAAGAGACCGATAACTATTATAGACCCAGAAACAACAGAAGAAATAAAGCCTACGCTTTATTATGATGAAAAAACAGATACCGTAAAAGGTAAGTGTAAAATAAAACCATATAAATCTTATTTCGCATTCGAAGTAAGAGATGATGATTAGGAGGAAAAGTTAATGCCAAATTTAGCTAATAATAGTGAAAGTAAATTTGAACCAGCAGGAACAGAATCAAATACTATAATAGGAGGATTTTCTATTGAATATATTCCAGGCAGGGAAACCGAAAAAGGAAAAATGACTCCTACAAATGGCCAAACGATTAAATGTCCTGTTAGTACTGCACTTGAACAAGGAGCATCAATTAAAGTATATTCAAATGCAAGTAGAGAAAACTCAGATAAAGCAAAAGAAGATAAAGAAAAAGAATAAAACACAAAAGAGTAGGTGAATTTTATGAACTATAAAATAGAAGGCGCAATTAAGAAAAATAGAAAGAATTTTATAATATTTATAATACTATGGATATTTATAGCCATAGTATTAGTTTCGCCTATAGCTTATAGTTTTTTTAAAGCAAATGGGGCAGGAACAACAAATGGAATACAAGTATTTTTAGAAACATTTGTTAGTTCAATAACAAATCCATTTGGAACTATAGGTAATATTTTTTCAGAAGGAGCAGTTGATTCATATATTACAACATTGTTAATAGTAACAGTATTTTATGCAGTATTTTTCTTTATAGGTTTTGTAAGGTCAGCTCCAAAAAATGAATTTACAGACATAGAACATGGTTCAAGTGATTGGAGTCAAAGAGGAGAACAATATACAATACTTAGTAAAAATAAAGGATTGATACTAGCAGAAGATAACTACTTACCATTAGACAAAAGAGGAAATATAAATGTTTTGGTAGTAGGACGGTTCAGGTTCTGGTAAATCTGCATCATATTCAATTCCAAATGCGTATCAATGTTTAGGTTCTTATGTATTTACAGACCCTAAAGGAGAATTATATGATAAAACTGCAGGATATTTAAAATCAAAAGGATATCAAATAAAGGTATTAAATTTAGTAAGACCTCAATATAGTGATGGTTACAATCCTTTAATGCATATATCATCAGAAAGAGATGTAGATATAATAGCAAATACTATTGTAAAAGGACAAAAATCAGAAGGTGCAGGCTCAGACCCATTCTGGGATGACTCAGCAGAAATGCTATTAAAAGCATTAATATATTATTTAATTGCAACAAGACCAGAAGAAGAGCAAAACTTAGCAAGTTGTGCAGAGCTAGTAAGAGCTGCAAACAATAAAGGAGGAAGTAACTTACTTACAGATTTAATAAGTGTTCTTCCATATGACCATCCAGCAAGAATGAACTATAAATCAATAGAAATAGCATCAGACAAAACTTATGCATCAATTTTGAGTTCATTACAATCAAAACTTGGAAAATTCGATTCAAAAGAAATTGCAGAATTAACCTCAACAGATACAATAGACTTCGAAGATATTGGTAACAAAAAAACAGCAGTTTATGTAATATCACCAGATACACATACAGCATATAACTTTTTGCTTACAATATTCTTCTCACAAATGATAGAACAATTATATGACTTAGCAGATGAAACAGGAGGGCAACTAAGAGTACCAACATTTTTCATACTAGATGAGTTTGCAAACATTGGACAAATACCAGACTTTGACCAAAAAATATCAACATCAAGAAGTAGAAAGATATCATTTAGTGTAATATTACAAAACTTAGACCAACTAGAAGCAATATATGAAAAATCATATGAAACAATTATGGGTAACTGTGATACACACGTATTCTTAGGAAGTAACTCATATAAAACAGTAGAATATTTCTCAAAAGCATTAGGAGAAAAGACGATTGGAAGAGATAGTATATCAATAAATAGAGATAGACAAAACTGGAAAACAGGAAAATCAGTATCAGACCAAGTAATGGCAAGACCTTTGATGACACCAGATGAACTAAGAAGATTAGATAATGATGACTGTATAATTTTTGAAAAAGGAATAAAACCAGTAAGAGCAAAGAAATTTTACTATTTTAAACATCCAATGGTAAAACAACTTTCAGCATTTGAAATAAGTCATAATGATATAGGAGAAATAAATAGAGGAACATGGAGAAGATATAACCCATATAATCCTTATGTAGAAGAGGACAAACAAGCTACTAAAAAAGACTTAAAAGTAGAATCATTAGATGACCTATTTGAAGATGTATCAGAAGATAATACAAAAAAAGAAGAGACAATAAGTCCAAAAGAAAAGATAGGCAATAATGATGAAAAAACAAATAACAATAAAAATACAGTAGACCTATTAGACTTTGAGGATGAACCAAAAAGCAAAGAAGAAAAAGAAGAGCTAAACATTCTTCCTCAAATCGAAGAAGATGACGACTATGACTTACAAAAAGAACTAGAAGCGAAATTTGATGAGTTATTTGGGGACGATTCTTAAATCTCTCATTTTTGTAGATAAGAATTTTAAATAATAATGAAAAATACAGTAATATATAAAGCTGTATTTTTTATTGTCTTAGAGGACAAGGTTCTGGGGTACTAGGACTGCAATCTCTGATTGCTATATCGGGTCAGGCTATTATTTTGTAGAAAAGTAAAAAAACACTTGCAAAAAAATGTTCGATATGATATAAGTATTAAGTATAATAAAAAATATAAAAACATAGAGGTGGAAAATGAAATTTGTACATATAGCAGATATGCACTTTGATAGCCCATTTGTAAATTTATCAGATAAAGATATAATGGGAGATTTAAGAAGATTAGAACAAAGAAAAGTATTCAAAAAAATGATAGAATATATAAAAGAAAATAATATAAACTATTTATTTATATCAGGAGACTTATATGAACATCAATATATTAAACAATCTAGTATAGAGTTTATAAATAATTTATTTTCTGAAATACCTGAAACAAAAATATATATATCAGCCGGAAATCACGACCCAAAAGTAAAAAATTCATATTATAATAAATTTAATTGGAATGAAAATGTAAAAATATTTGACTCAAAAATAGAAAAGGTCGAGACAGAAGATGCTAATATTTATGGATTTAGTTTCGATGATTTTTATTGTAATGATTGCAAAATAGAAAATATTGAACTAGATAAAAATGGAAAACCAAATATTTTAGTAATTCATGGAAACCTTGATGGAGCAAAAAAAGATGATAAACCATATAATCCTATTTCTAAAAAAATATTAGAAGAAAAAGGATTTGATTATGTTGCACTAGGTCATATTCATAAACCAGATTATAATTCATATGAAAATCAAAAAATAGTATATCCAGGCTCTAGCATATCTTTGGGATTTGATGAAGTTGGAAAACATGGAATGGTTGTAGGTAAAATAGATGAAAATAAAAAATTAGAATTAGAATTTATAGAATTAGATGATGAACAATTCACAAAAATAGAATTAAATGTGGATAACATAGTTTCAAAAGAAGAATTAATTGAAAATATAAATGAATTAAAAATAGATAAAAATAATTATATAGAAATTATTTTAATAGGTGCAAGAAATTTTGAAATTGATAAATATGACATTTTAAAATATATAAAAAATGATAGAATTATAAAATTAAAAGATGAAACAAAAATATCATATAATTTAGAAAAAATATCAAATGAAACTACTTTAAGAGGATTGTTTGTAAAAGAAATGTTAGAAAAATTAAAAAATGAAGAAAATGTAGAAAATAAAAAAGTGATTGAAAAAGCTATAGAAATAGGATTGGAATCATTAGAATAGAGGTGATATTTTGAAAATAAATAAAATAAAAATAAATTCTTATGGAAAATTAAAAAATAAAGAAATAAATTTAAATGATGGAATAAATATAATTTATGGTAAAAATGAAGCAGGAAAATCTACTCTTTTTAAATTTATAATAAATACTTTTTATGGAATTTCTAAAAATAAAAAGGGAAAAGAATTTTCAGATTTTGAAAAATATACTCCATGGGTAGGAGAGGATTTTTCAGGAAAAATAGAATATGAATTAAATAATAAAGAAAAATTTGAAATATATAGAGATTTTAAAAAGAAAAATCCAAAAATATTTAATGAAAAAATGGAAGATATATCAAAAGAATTTAATATTGATAAAACAAAAGGAAACGAATTTTTCTATGAACAAACAAAAGTGGATGAAGATTTATTTTTATCAACATTAGTAGTAAATCAACAAGAAGTAAAATTGGAAAATAAAGAACAAAATATGTTAGTACAAAGAATTGCAAATTTAGTAGGTACAGGAGAAGATAATGTATCATATAAAAGGGCAATAGATAGAATAAATAGAAGGCAATTAGATGAAGTAGGAACTTCAAAGTCTAGGGAAAAGCCAATTAATGTGACCGGAAGAAAAATAGAAGAATTAGAACTTGAAAAAAGTGAGTTAGAAAAATTCGAGAATTTTAAATATGAGATGCAAGAAAATAAAAATAATTTTAAAGAAGAATTATTAAATTTAGAAAATGAAAATAATTTGTTAAAAGAAATTAAATTATTAAATGAAAAAGAAAAT
>OCPV01001699.1_pt1 | contig 11431 bp, 10 predicted proteins | sample 1538511 | NCBI WGS metagenome assembly OCPV01 (sample SAMN04571704, study PRJEB22368) | human gut metagenome | biome: human gut; material: stool | host: Homo sapiens | place: Luxembourg | collected 2012-08-30 | reverse complement strand
TCAACTATTAAAGGATGATTTATCAATTATTAATGTCTGAAATATCAATCGTTAAGAATTGACACCTCAGACATTAACACACTGTAAATCAAATGACAAAATCAAACAAATGACAGATAATGATACATGGAAGAGTGAGAGCAAACACTTGCTCTCATACCTGCTACCACAATTGCTGCCATACCTGAAACTACGATGAATAAAGGCATACAGACAATCTGTTAGGGCATGAGAGCAAAAGTCGCGTTGAATTACTATTGGTTGCGTAAGCTGTTTGAGTTTGCAATTGATTCTTCTGTCATTTGTTTTAGCAATCCGGTTATGCTTGATTCGGAATGAAGCAACATATTCGGCTACCGAATACAAAGCAGAAATCTTTGACTCGCGCTACAGATACATTCATCAGACTTTTATTGTTTTCTATATAAAAAGCAACCACCTTCGCCCAATACACAGTGGAAATAATTAAGAATCCGGCATTCCTTCCGTACGTGACAAATATAGATAATTCTAATCTGATCGAAAATGACATTAGTATTTTTTCCATCTTGCACACATATGTATTACAGGAAAAACTTCTTTTCAATGCTTACATGTTTCGTCTATATATAAAATCACTGTTAAATCACTCCGCAATCTCAAACAAAAAGGTCATCTGTCTGTTACATACCCGACTTGAATATAGTAACCTAAACTTTTAAATTATGGCTAGAGAAAGCGTAAAAATCTTACAAGGAAAGCTGGATGTAGAAAGCTTGATTTCACAGTTGAATGCAGCATTGTCTGAAGAATGGCTGGCATACTACCAGTATTGGGTAGGCGCATTGGTAGTAGAAGGCGCTATGCGTGCAGACGTACAAGGCGAGTTCGAAGAACATGCAGAAGAAGAACGCAGACATGCGCAACTGCTTGCCGACCGCATTATCGAACTAGAAGGAGTACCCGTATTGGACCCGAAGAAATGGTTCGAACTGGCAAGATGCAAATATGATGCTCCCCAAGGATTTGATTCTGTAAGTCTGCTAAAAGATAATGTAGCTTCTGAGCGTTGCGCAATACTGCGTTATCAGGAAATTGCTGACTTTACCAATGGAAAAGATTTCACTACCTGCGACATTGCCAAGCATATCCTTGCTGAAGAAGAAGAGCATGAACAAGATCTTCAGGATTACCTGACTGACATTGCCAGAATGAAAAAATCATTTCTCGACAAGTAATTTCCGACTCGTCAGAGAATGAGCGAAAGGCAGTCTTAAAAAGAGAATATCAAAACATTCTCTCTTCAAGATTGCCTTTTTTCACAAATATATGCGAAAACGCCCCCGAAGTTTATACTCCTTTAAACTCCTTTTGAACAATTTTCGTCCTGATTGGAATACCGCATTTCAGTTGATTCCTCCTACCTTTGCAACCACACTTAATCATAAAGTGCATAGAAAACAGGTATAAAGAGTATAAAAAGAAAAGACTATGGCAAATCAATTATCAAGAACTGATAGTTCATCCAATCAGGATATCAGACAACGATTCAACGTAAAAAAAACAATCATCGGAGTTATTGTTTTATTAATAGGATTATTTCACTTACCTGAAGCGATCCTCCTCATTATGGACGGCATTTCTTTAGATAGCATATTGTATCTTATCGGCAATATATTACTCTGTCTGCTTGGCATATACCAACTTAAATTCCGTTCCAGGGAAATGAGATATCTGCCGACTAAAAGCGTGGTCAAAGAGAAAAACTATTCTTTCAATCTGAAATACCTTGAACCATTGAAAGAGATGATCGAATCAGGCAATTTTTATAACAATATCAATATTGAGAAAGGAACAGGCGGAAATCTTCGGCTGGATGTCCTCATGTCGGCTGACAAGAAATTCGCAGCAGTGAGATTGTTACAGTTTATCCCTTACAGCTACATTCCGGTCATGGATATGCAATATCTGCGGAATGACAAGATCGCCGCTCTGGAGAATTTCCTGGAACACTCTAAATAAGGGTCCGTTTTATTTTATCCATCCCCACTTTTATGTAATAGTGCGATAAAAACCAAACAATTTTCAAACAAATCAAGAAGAAATCTTTCTTTTTTCGTATTTTTGTCCCAATATGCACGTTTAATTCAAGTAGACAACGAACATCAACGAAAAAGAATGAGAGTAATTGATTTAATACATAACAGCGAAAAAACAGCTTTCTCTTTCGAAATCCTTCCTCCACTGAAAGGTACAGGCATCGAAAAGCTGTATCAGACTGTCGATACCCTTCGGGAGTTTGATCCGAAATATATCAATATCACCACGCATCGCAGCGAATACGTATATAAGGATCTGGGCAACGGACTTTTCCAGCGAAACCGGCTGAGAAGACGCCCGGGGACTGTTGCCGTAGCTGCCGCTATCCAGAACAAGTATAATATAACGGTGGTTCCGCACATACTGTGCAGCGGCTTCACCCGTGAAGAAACCGAATATGTACTGCTCGACCTGCAATTCCTCAATATCACCGATCTGCTGGTACTTCGGGGAGATAAGGCCAAACATGAATCAGTATTCACTCCCGAGGGCGACGGGTACCATCATGCTATCGAGTTGCAGGAACAAATCAATAACTTCAATAAGGGAATCTTTGTAGACGGCTCGGAGATGAAAGTAACCAACAGTCCGTTCTCCTACGGTGTGGCTTGCTATCCGGAGAAGCACGAGGAGGCTCCCAACATCGAATCCGATCTCTTCTGGCTGAAAAAGAAAGTAGAAGCAGGGGCAGAATATGCTGTGACACAGTTATTCTACGACAATAAGAAATACTTCGAATTTGTAGAGCAAGCGAAGGCAGCAGGTATCAATGTGCCTATCATTCCGGGCATCAAGCCATTCAAGAAGTTGTCTCAACTCAGTATGGTGCCCAAGACATTCAAAGTAGACTTGCCGGAAGATTTGGTCAAGGAGGTTTTGAAATGCAAGAACGACAAGGAAGCCGAACAGGTTGGTATCGAATGGTGCGTCGCCCAATGCAAAGAGTTAATGGCACATGGAGTGCCAAGCATCCACTTCTACTCCATCGGAGCAGTGGACAGTATCAAAGAAGTGGCTAAAATCATTTATTGATATGTTTTTCAGAGACGTAATCGGACAAGAAGAAATCAAGCAACGACTCATTCAGGAAGTGAGTGAAGGGCGCATACCGCATGCCCAACTGATCTGTGGCCCCGAAGGAGTCGGTAAAATGCCGCTGGCTATCGCTTATGCCCGCTACATCAGTTGCACCAACCGGGGTGAGACGGATGCCTGCGGAGTATGTCCGTCGTGTGTGAAATTCAACAAACTGGTACATCCGGACGTACATTTCGTATTCCCCATCGTGAAAAGTTCTAAAGGAAAACGGGAAGTGTGCGACGACTATATCGCCGACTGGAGACCATTCGTTCTGAAGAATCCGTACTTCAACCTGAATCACTGGCTGAGAGAAATGGATGCCGAGAATGCACAGGCCATCATCTACGCAAAAGAGAGCGATGAAATCCTGAAGAAACTCAGCCTCAAATCGAGCGAAGGAGGATTCAAGATCACGATTCTTTGGTTGCCCGAAAAGATGCATCCGGTATGTGCCAACAAATTATTGAAATTGCTCGAAGAGCCACCTGAGAAAACCATCTTCCTGCTCGTATCGGAAGCTCCGGAAATGATTCTGCCTACCATTCTGAGCCGTACTCAACGCATGAACGTGCGAAAAATAGACGAGCCGGCCATCGACCGCGTATTGCAGTCCAAATACGGTATCCAGCCTGCCGACAGCCTTTCCATTGCCCATCTGGCAAACGGGAACTTTATCAAAGCACTGGAAACTATTCATCTGAATGAAGAGAATCAGCTCTTCTTCGACTTATTTGTCAGCCTGATGCGATTGTCCTATCAGCGGAAAATCAGGGAAATGAAGCTTTGGAGCGAACAGGTTGCCGGCATGGGACGTGAACGCCAGAAGAACTTTCTGGAATACTGCCAGCGCATGATCCGCGAAAACTTTATATTCAATCTCCATCAGCGTGATCTGACGTACATGACAATCAACGAACAGAATTTCGCCTCGCGCTTTGCTCCTTTCGTCAACGAAAGGAACGTAATGGGCATCATGGATGAACTAAGCGAAGCGCAACTGCATATAGAACAAAATGTAAATGCCAAGATGGTATTCTTCGACTTCTCGCTGAAGATGATCGTACTGTTGAAGCAATAATAAATATATAAACTATGGAATATAAGCTTCATAATGGGAGCGGCGGTCTTTGCTGCAAAGGATGCTCCCGACAAGATAAGAAACTGAACACTTACGATTGGCTGGCAGACATACCGGGCAACGCGGAAGAGTGTGATATGGTGGAAGTGCAATTTAAAAACACCCGAAAAGGCTATTACCGCAACAGCAACAAGATCAAACTGGAAAAGGGAGACATCGTTGCCGTAGAAGCTGCTCCGGGCCATGACATCGGCGTCGTAACCCTAACCGGAAGACTCGTCCCGCTGCAAATGAAGAAAGCCAACTTCAAGACCGATGCGGAAATAAAGAGAATCTACCGGAAAGCGAAACCGGTGGATATGGAGAAGTTCAACGAAGCGAAAGCAAAGGAACATGCGACCATGATCCGTGCCCGCCAGATTGCGCTGAACCTGAATCTGGATATGAAAATCGGTGATGTGGAATATCAGGGCGACGGCAACAAGGCTATTTTCTACTACATTGCTGACGAGCGTGTGGACTTCCGCCAACTGATTAAGGTACTTGCCGAAGCTTTCCGTGTCCGCATTGAAATGAAACAAATCGGTGCACGACAGGAAGCAGGACGTATCGGAGGTATCGGTCCTTGCGGACGGGAGCTTTGCTGCGCTACTTGGATGACGAGCTTTGTATCGGTATCTACAAGTGCCGCCCGCTTTCAGGACATTTCACTGAATCCTCAAAAGCTTGCCGGACAGTGCGCAAAGTTAAAGTGTTGTCTCAACTATGAGGTGGACTGCTATGTGGAAGCTCAGAAGCGCCTCCCTTCCAAAGAAATCGAACTGGAAACAAAGGACGGCACTTTCTACTTCTTCAAGGCTGATATTCTGAGTAATCATGTTTCTTACTCTACGGACAAGAACTTCCCCGCCAATCTGGTAACAATCAGTGGAAAACGTGCCTTTGAGGTAATTGCCATGAACAAGAAAGGAATGAAACCGGATAGTCTGCTCGAAGCTGAAGTGAAGCAAGAATCCAAAAAGCCGATTGACTTGCTGGAACAGGAAAGCCTCACCCGCTTCGACCGTAACCGAAATAATAAGGACGGAAACAACGGTAACCGGAACAAGAAGAAGAGAAAAGGAAATAATGACAACCGCCCGCAGGCACAGGCCGAAGGTGGAAATCGTCCGCAGCAACCTCAGAGGGGGGAGAACGAGAATCGTCCCCAACCGTCAGAGAACGGCAACAGAGGAGAAAGAGGAGACAGAGAAAATCGTCCGAGAAACAATAACAATAATAACCGGAACAGAGGACAGAATCAAGGACGGAATAATGAGAACAGACGTCCGGAAAGAGGACAGAATCAGGAACGTCCACAGAATCCGAACCGTCCGCAGAATCAAGAGCGTCCGCAGAATAGAGAACGGCAACTCAAACAGGAACGTCCTCAAAATCAGGAACGCCCGCAAGAACAAGGAAGACAACCCAACCAGGAACGTATTCCCAGACCTGAAAGAAATTCGAATCAAGAGAAACCGCAAAATAATGAAAAGCCTGCTCAGGAATAGCTTATTTTGTTTATTCGGTGCCTGCCTCATGGCAGCCTGTAATGAAAATACCGTGTATCACTCCTACCAGTCCCTGCCCAATGAGGGATGGGGAAAGAGTGATACACTCTCTTTTCAGTGTCCTGTTACGGACAGTATTCCTGGTACACTCAGATTATTTGCGGAAGTTCGCAACAGAAGTGAATACCCTTACCGCAACCTTTACTTATTCATTCATGAGAATCTGCTCGACTCCACAGTATGGCGCACTGACACGATAGCGGTCAACCTGGCTGATTCCACAGGAAGATGGACAGGCAATGGGTGGGGAAGTATCTATCAAACAGCAGTTTTTATCAAATCTGTCCGCCCGCTGCATCCCGGAAACTACACAGTTAAGATTGTGCACGGAATGCAGGATGAGAAGTTAACCGGACTCAATGACGTCGGTATCCGGATTGAAAAACAAGAAGAATAGATTAAAGCCTTCTGCCTCTTCCGGCATCCAGCCTCAGGAAGATAAACAATAAAATGGTGAATCCCCACAAGGAAGAACCTCCGTAACTGAAGAACGGCAAAGGAATACCAATTACCGGAGTCAGCCCAAGCACCATCCCGACATTAATAAAAAGATGGAAAAGGAAAATACTGACAACGGAATATCCATAGACACGTGCAAAAGTGGAAGTCTGCCGCTCGGATAAAGCAATCAGTCTCAGAATCAATATAAGGAAAGCCAACAGAACAGCAGCCGAACCGACAAATCCCTGCTCCTCTCCCACTGTGCAGAAGATAAAGTCAGTATCTTGTTCGGGCACATATTTCAGTTTCGTCTGTGTGCCATTCAGAAAGCCTTTTCCGGTCAATCCACCGGAACCGATGGCTATCTTTGACTGATTGACATTATATCCTGCTCCCGTCAGGTCTTCTTCCATACCGAGTACAACCTTGATACGGATTTGCTGATGGGATTCCAAGATGTTATCAAATACGTAGTTACTGGAATACAGAAAGCCGATAGAGCCGATGGCAAACAGGGCAATCAGGAAATAGGAACGTTGACGCTCTCTCAATGCCAAATAGAGCAGATAACCTACCACAAGAACACAAAGCCCCCATTGCACCCATACCAGACTGAAGTGTATTCCGTATTCCGATATTAAATATGCGATAAGCAGAATGATCAGGCTTCCTCCGATAATGTTCCGTGTGGGTTCCCACTTTTTGGGGTACACCCATACCATTCCTCCGGCAAACAACAGAATCAATAACAACACGATAAATTCGCCCAACGGTGTGGGAGTATCGGCAATAAAGACCTCGTCAAAACGGATGCCGACAACAAAGTAAATCACTGCACACAAACCGGCAAAAAGCACTACACCGGGCATTCCTTCCCGATAAAGCACCAAAAAGAAGGCAAGATAAACTAATGCCGACCCCGTCTCCCGCTGTCCGATAATCAGGAGCATCGGAAGGAGAATGATAAAGCCCAAGACGAAAGCACATTTTTCTTTCTTTATGCTGAATGAGTATGAGTTCATATATTTCGCCAACGCCAGTGCCGTAGCAAACTTGGCAAACTCGGCGGGTTGCAGGCTGACCGGTCCCATCACCAGCCACGAACGCGACCCTTTCGTATCCGGTGCGATAAAGATGGTAACAATAAGCAGCACAATCATCCCTACATATATAATGTACGCGAACATATCATACATCCGGTCTTCCAGCATCAGCAAAACAAATCCCAGACCAAAGGAGCAGATAATCCATACAAACTGCTTTCCGGCACGGGTAGAGAAATCAAAGAAGTCACGATCGCCATAGTCATAGCTGGCACCGCAAACGCTGAACCATCCGCCGACAATCAAAAGCAGATAGATACCAATCGTTACCCAATCCAGTGTTTTCCACAAACTATCGTTCCTCGTTACCATATAAAATGATTCTGTTACTGATTTCTTCTGCTCTTAACTCATTCTCGGGCGACAACTTCCCTTTCATATATTGTTCCATCATCAATGCACCGATCGGCACTCCATAAGTCGCTCCCCAACCTCCATTCTCTACATATACGGCAATGGCGATCTTAGGCTGGTTCATCGGAGCAAAGCCCATAAACACCGAATGGTCATGTCCGCGATTCTGCGCTGTTCCTGTCTTTCCGCAGGCTTCAAGTTCCGGCACCATCACGGACAGCATACGGCAAGTACCTCCGGTGGCAGCAGCACGCATTCCTTCTACCACAGATTCATAATGTCTTCGCTCTATGGTTGTGTTGCGTGGATGTCGATAAATGCTATCCAACTGCGCATCCTGAATTTCCTTCACAATATGTGGTGTTGTAAAATGTCCGCGATTGGCAATCGTTGCCCCTAAGTTAGCTATCTGAAGAGGGGTAGACAGAATTTCACCTTGTCCGATGGAGATACTGATGACCGTCAGTCCGTTCCAGTGTCCACGATAAGCCTTGTCATAAAATTGCGCGTTCGGTATCAAGCCCCGTTTCTCTCCGGGCAAATCAACTCCTAACTTATAGCCGAATCCCTGAGAAACCATGTGATCTTTCCAAACTGTGATGGCATTCTGCGGTGAACCGTACTTGCGATCGCCGAACATACGGAACAGCCCCCAACAGAAATAGGAGTTGCAAGAAGTCGCAATAGCCGGAATCAATGGCAAAGGTGAGCCGTGAGCATGACATCCCACTGTCAGACGCCCATAATGGAAACCACGAGAACAGGGGAAAGAAGGACTTTGCTCGGTAATGATTCCTTCTTGCAGGAAGGTCAGTCCCTGTGCCGTCTTGAAAGTTGACCCCGGAGGATAGACTCCCATCAACGCACGATTGAGCAACGGTTTCTGTTTATCGCGTTGCAGCATCAGATGGTTCTTGCCACGCTGACGACCAATCATCAGATGCGGATCATAATTCGGAGAAGAAACCAGACAAAGGATTTCTCCGGTTTCCGGTTCGATAGCTACGATACTTCCAATCTTATTTTTCAATAACCGTTCGCCTAATATCTGCAAATCGATGTCGAGACTCAGAGTCAGATTCTTGCCCGGAATGGAAGGACGGTCATACTCTCCGTCCATATAACGTCCCTGGATACGTCCATGCGCATCGCGCAACAGAATCTCTTTTCTCCACGCAGGTATTTCTCGTACGATCTTTCAACTCCCAGTTTTCCTACATAATCTCCGCGAATGTAGTATCCCTCTTCATCCGCCTCCATATCTTTAACGGATACCTCACCGATATCCCCCAAAGCATGGGCGGCAGCATTGTATGAATATTGCCGGATCGTACGCCGCTGAATATAAAAACCGGGAAACTTGAACAGTTTCTCCTGGAAGACACCGCACTCCTCCGCAGAGAGTTGTGACATGAACAGCTGGTTGGTATATCGGGAATATCCCGGATTGCGGCGGCGGTCTCTCATATCACTCATGATCTTAAGGAACTGAGCACGAGTAATGCCCAACGACTCACATAAATCGAGTGTATCCAGATTTTCGACCTCTTTCGGGACAAGAGTGATGTCATAGGCCGGCTGGTTGAATACCAGCAGTTTGCCGTTACGGTCGTAAATAGCACCCCGTGAGGGATATTGAATTTTATTCAGGAAAGCATTGCTGTCGGCATTCTTCTTGTAGTCGTCTGTCGTTATCTGTAATACAAAGAGGCGTATCAGATAAATCAACACAATAGTTAAAGCAATCCCCCCGATAACAAATTTCCGCTTTTCTAATCTATAGTCTTTTGCCATTCCTATCTCCTTATTCCTTCTACAGCAAGAATGCAGGTTAAAGTCAGAAGGGTGCACGAAATCACCCGCAATAACAACAGCCAGATGCTGGTAAATGAGAAGAACTCAATGCTGAGTAATGCCAGACTATGGACAAAAACACTTGCCGTGGTATATTTCAGGAAAGGAGTGATGCCCATGCTCTTGAAAGAAGGGATGATACTGTCCAGATTGTCACGCGGAGTAAACAGGCGCAGCAAGGACGGACGAAGGAAAGCCAGCAGCACGGTTGCCGCAGCATTCATCCCCGGAGTATCGGCAAAGATATCAATGGTTAGTCCGAAGAAGAAAGCCCACAACATCAACTCATTCCGGGAAGTTCCGGAAGCGAATTTCAGGATAAAGTAAATGTAGAGAAAGGGAGTAGCATATCCGGCAATATGTACGTTATTCAGGATCAGCACCTGAAGAAGTACCAGCCCGATAAACCATCCGATTCTATGTATATAGGTAATTATCATTATTTCACAGCCTTATTTTCCAGTTCTTTCTGTTCCTGCTGACCGTTCCGGGCTATCACCCGCACATCACTCACCTTGCCGAAATCGGTAGCCAACTTGATTTTCAACAAATAAGACAATCCGTCGTGCGAATCGGACATATCATCGACTGTTCCTACCATAATTCCTTCAGGGAATACGGTAGAGAAGCCGCTTGTCACCACCGTATCACCCAGATTAAACTCTGCATGACGAGGCAAATCTTTCAGATACGCATAACGGGAATCTCCATGCTCCCACTTCAGATAACCAAAGTAGTCACTTCCGACAATCTTGCAACTAATATTTGACTTGCTGTTCAATACCGAAATCACGAGTGAATACGAAGAGGAGGTTTCATAGACAATGCCCACTATTCCGTTTCCGTCCACCACTCCCATTTCGGGACGGATGCCGGAAGAAGAACCCTGATCGAGCGTTATATAATTATCCGCCTGATTCAGACTGTTCTTAATGACGTGTGCCTTGAACAACCGATAATCTGTCAGAGGTATCTCCCTGATGCTGTTTACAGTGGCCGAATCAACCTGATGCTCCCGCAACGCCTTTTCCAGATTAGTGATCTGCTGTTCGAGCGCCATATTACGATCCAGCAAGTCTGCGTTGACCGATTTGAGATGGAAATAAGAGCTTATTCCTCCCGAAACTTCATAAACTGCCCCCACAACGACATTGGCAGATGTAAAAAAAGTACTCTGCTGATAGTTGTTGAACCGAAATAACAAAACAAAACTGGCTACCTCTAATACGATGAAGAGGAACCAGTAATTGTATTTCAAAAGGAAGTTTATTAAATTCCGCATGAATAATGATCCGTATTATTTATCTCATCAAGAAAGAGAAACGGTCTACATTCTTTAATGCCACACCCGTACCTTTGGCTACTGCGTGCAAAGGATCTTCAGCAATGTGGAAAGGTATGTTAATTTTATCTGTCAAACGCTTGTCCAGTCCGCGAAGCAATGCACCACCACCGGCAAGATAAATACCGTTGTGTACAATATCCGCATACAGTTCGGGCGGCGTATTTTCCAATGCACTCAAGATGGCTGTTTCAACCTTGGAGATGGATTTCTCCAGACAGTGAGCCACTTCCTGATAACATACGGGCACTTCCATCGGAAGAGCTGTGATACGGTTCGGTCCATGAACGATGTAATCTTCCGGAGCGTCATCGCCAAGCTCGGTCAGTGCGGCACCTACGTTGATCTTAATACGTTCTGCCATACGTTCGCTGACTTTCACATTATGCTGACGGCTCATGTATTCCTGGATATCCGCAGTCAGATCATCACCGGCGATACGGATAGAGTTGTTGGAAACGATACCTCCCAAAGAGATAACGGCAATTTC
>OCPV01001698.1_pt1 | contig 11440 bp, 8 predicted proteins | sample 1538511 | NCBI WGS metagenome assembly OCPV01 (sample SAMN04571704, study PRJEB22368) | human gut metagenome | biome: human gut; material: stool | host: Homo sapiens | place: Luxembourg | collected 2012-08-30 | reverse complement strand
AGTTCCGGCTTTAAGGTCAGTTCGCCGTCGGCTCCGGTGATGAAGTCGCTGTACTGATAGAGACGGATGTAGTTGTATACTCCGGTCTGGCGTCCGGTAGAGCCACCGGTCTGGTTCATATAAGAGAATTGCTTGGGCACTTCGTCCATATAGAGGATTTTGTTGCGTGCGAAAGAGACGTTGGCATCCACATTATAGGTGAAATCCTTTCCGATCTTATCGCGCCAGCCGAGAGAAACTTCGTAACCGTGGTTGTCTACCTTACCAATGTTCAGGTTAGGCAGTGCAGTTGCGATGATGCTTGGGGTCGATTCCGGAGAGATCAGAATGCCTGTGCGGTGTTCGATAAAGTAGTCGAAGGTAGCGGACAGGCGGCTGTTGAAGAACTTAAGATCAATACCGTAGTTCTGCTTGTCGGCTGTTTCCCAGGTTACTGCCGGGTTACCCATACGTGAGATGGCTGCTGCCGATTGGGAAATCGGATTGTCCACACCGAAGCTGTAACTGCCCGATGATCCCCATACGGCAGGCATGTACATAAAGCGTGAGTCTACACCCTTGTCATTACCTACACGTCCCCAGGATGCTCTGAGTTTCAGGTAGTCTACGATTTTCTGGTTTTCCATAAACTTCTCGGCAGTTGCGATCCAGCCGGCAGAGAAGGAAGGGAATACACCGAAACGGGTGCTGCCCGGAGCAAAGTTCTCCGAACCGTTGTAGCCGACGTTTACGTCGAGCAGATATTTGCTTTGATAGGCATAAGTAGCACGTCCTACCAGTCCTACGTAGTTACGGGGCAGATAAGTGTAGCTGTCCGGATAATAATTACGCGACTGATTGTAAAGGAACAGACCGGATATTCTGTGGTCGCCGAATGTACGGTCATAGTTGATACGTCCTTCCAGATACCAGTTCTGTCCGCGTCCGCTGCTTTCCGAGTAAGTGAGCGGAGTATCGCTGCCGCTGGGTACATAGATAAGTGACTTATCGTAGTCGGGATCGGTCTGTGCCATCGTACCGTTGGTGTCAAAGTATGATTTGTAGTACACAGTCTGCGCTTCGATGGCGCCTCCCGTACGTACTTTTTCCAGTTTGAATTTATTGTCGTAAGCACCTTTCACGGAAACGCTCAGTCCCGGAGTGATAAAGTCCAGTTTCTGTGTGATGTCCAAATCCAGATTCAATGTCGTGTCATACGTTTGATTGTAACCTTGTCCGTAGAATACGAACATACCGTCACGCATCACTTCTCCCAGCGGAACCATATCTTTAGGAATCAGTGTACGTACTCCGTTGATAAATCCCGGTCCTGCAAACGGATGTGACCAGATCTGTGCGATTACCCAAGGATTCTGGTCTTCACCTGTGCCCGAAACGACGCTGCGCGGTTCCTGTATCTTGCCTAAAACACCACCGACACCGAGTTTCATCGAAGTAGTCTTTGTCAGATTAGCATCGATATTGGCACGGTAGTTATAGCGGTTGTAACGATAGTTATTGTCGTACATCTGTCCGGGAAGTTCTTTCAGAAGTCCGTTCTGATAAGTATAACCTACAGAGATGAAGTATCGCACATTATCGCTACCGCCGGAGATATTTAGGTTGTTCTGGCTTTGAAGATAGATATTATTAAAAATATACTTCTTCCAATCCATACTGGGATACATGATCGGGTCTGAGCCGGTACGATAGGCTTCTACCTGTTCCGGGGTGAAGTATAATTTAGGATTCGTTACGTGGTCCATCTCCTGCTTCATGTTCCAGAAGCGTGCGAACTCGTAACTTCCAGTCTGTTCTACCAGTGAGATGGGTTGTTGCAGACCCAGTTTGGTGCTGGCGGAAATCTGCGTTTTGCCTGCTTTACCTCTTCGGGTGGTGATCAATACAACGCCATTAGCACCTCTTACTCCGAATACAGCGGTGGAAGAGGCGTCTTTCAATACTGAAATACTTTCGATTTCGTTCGGGTCGATTTGTGAAAACTCACGTTCTATTCCGTCTACTAAAACCAAGGGCTTGGATTGTGAATCATTTAATGAACCGACGCCACGTACGTAGATGGCAGCAGCATCTTTACCTGGTTGTCCGGTAGTCTGTACGGAAGATACACCCGGCAATGCTCCTGCGAGGAGGTTCGTGATACTTGTTGCCGGAGATTTGATCAACTCTTTGTTGTCAATGGAGGAGACGGCACTGGTAAGCATGCGCTTGTCCTGATTACCGTAGGCGATAGCTACAACTTCCACTTCACCGAGGTTCTGTGCATCTTCTTTTAAGGAAACATTGATGATTGTCCTGTCTCCGACCACGATCTCCTGGGTTACATACCCGATAAAGGAAATGTTCAATACGGATTTTTTGCTTGGGGCGACGATCGTAAAGTTACGTCAAAGTCTGTGATTGTCCCAATGCTCGTGCCTTTCACAGTCACATTAGCTCCGGGAACGCCTTCTTTGAGTGTTTCATCCGTTACTCTACCCTTAATTGTGATACCTTCCGGGGGCAAGGCATACATCAACGGTATGAATAAAAGAAACGTAACAAGAAAGCAGAATCTTAAATTGAGCGCGTTTCTCATACTGTTTAATTTGATAGGTTAATAATATATTTAGTTTATAGTTAGGTCAACCGGGTTGGGGGTGACTTTTATTCTCTTTATTCTCTCTTCAGTTTCTAAATATATCCTTTGCTTATGTGCAATAAGGTTAACTTCATTTATCTTTTAATGATGATGCAAAATTAGGGGTGATGTGAAAAATGGACGTGCAATATTCACCAAATTAGGTGCACAAATAGCTAGAAACACTATCTGTAACAAATGGGTAGACCTTGATACAAAATTATAGACGGAATGGAAAAGGAGGCTTTGTAAGGAACAATAAAAAAGCCCATCCTGTTATGTTGCACATAGGCAATAACAGGATGGGCATCTGATTGGTTCTTCTCTTTGGAGAATATGTCTTGTCTAGAAGCTGAAGCTTAATCCTCCCAGGAAGTTAAGACCTTCTGTAGGATAGCCCAGATAATACTGGTATTTCTTATTGAGGATATTATTAATCCGGGCATACACGGATACTCCTTTGAACACATTATAGCTGGCTCCGGCATGCAGGTCGCTGACTGCTGCGGCTTTAATGCCTTCTACCTTTGTGCGTCCGATATAATCGTAACCGAGATTGATATTCAGTCCTGTGATCGGGCGGAAGTCTGCGCTGAAATTAATTTCGCAGGCGGGTTTCATATACAGGCTGTATTTTTCTTTCGCATCCCAGTTACGGTAAGTTCCAGCAGCGAACAATGCAATGAGGTCTTTGTATTCATAGCTGATCTTCATACCAGCGTAGAAGTTGTTGGCATTGCTAAATTCCAGATTCAGATATTGATGTGCTGTGACCGGGGACGAGGAATTCCCTTCCTGAGCATCACCGGCAAGTGAGGGATCATAGTTGACAAATGTTTCTTCCTGCACCTCAAAGAAATCGTCTTTCAAATCCTGATAACCGCCATACAGATTAATCCATAATCCGGGATAAGGACTCGCTTTAAATCCTATTGCTGCATTCAGCTGTTCGTACGTATCGAGAATAGGGCCTGCCGGCAAGGCATAAGGACAGATCGTTTCCAGTCTGCGGAAATCGTTGACCAGCTTGCCTCCGGTAGCTTGCGCATAGAGTACGTAGCTGTCGGAGAAGATATACTGTGCTATTACATCCGGAGACACGCGGAATGATTTACCGCTGCCGAATGAGATATCCACATTGGCTCCTGCACGCAGGTTCCAGCTGTCGCTGCTGAGTTTATAATGCGGATTCAGTGCCAGAGCGGTACGGTTCTCGTATACCTGGAGGTCGTCAGCAAGTTTCAGGTCTTTATTGTAGATGAGATTACGCATGTCCAATCCGATGTTGATGCTCTGTTCGTCGCTGATAGCGCCGCTGATCAATCCTTTGGTATGCACTTGTGTTTCTCTGACTTTGTCATTGAAAAAGAAAGTGTTATTGTTCTGACGGTTGTACATCATCAGATTGGTTTCCGCTTCGAACTGTATGGGATAATTTTCATCTGTCGATTTTACTCCCAGATGGAAGTCTCCTGAAGTAAACTTCTGCTTGCCGGGCTGAACCGGAGAAAGGTTGAAATTGCTGAGTCCGAAATTAGCGGCGATGTTGAAATCTACCTTGTTGAACTGATGGATATAATCGATATTCGCACGGGTACGGTAATAATAAGCATTCCATTTCGTGTCTGTTTCCGGCATAGTCAGTTTGCCATCCATTCCGTCCATCTGAAAGCGGACGTTCAGCTTGTCCCTGTCCGACAGACGGAACAGGTAATTGGCAAGGAGATCCAGATTACCGTAGTTTCCATATCCGGCGCGTATATATCCGGGCTTGCTGCCGGGCTGCACTTCCGTTCCTACATAGGGACGCATCAGGTCGGCAGGGATAGAGGTAGCCGGGAAGAAAGTAGTGGCATATTCCACTTCCTTTTTGCTGACGGTAGGTTCTTCCACTTTGGGTAGCACATTCACTTTGGAAGCATCCAGAATGTCGGGATTATATTCCTGTTCTACGACGACCGTGCGGTTCATGGTCGTATCTTTCGGCTGAGTATTCTGTGCCTGGAGGTTGAACGGCATCAGAAATGCCAGTGTAAAGCCTCCTGCTATATAAAGAGTTCGTTTCATACTTTTCAATCTTTACTTGTTTAGTTTCTTTAGTCTGTCTTCAATCATGCTCTCGATATCGTCATTGCCCTGGTAATTCTGTTGCAGACTCAGCAGATACTGGCGTGCGTCGAGGTCTTTACCCATAGCGACATATACGTCCGACAGGAGGACAAAGCTGCGTGCCAGCCAATAAGCGTGTGGCGTACTCTGTTCGATGTAGTTGAGCAGCTCTTTTTCTGCCGCCGCATATTCTTTGGCATCGTAAAGTGCTTGGGCAACCTGGTATTTAGCTTCGGCACCATAAGAATTACGGGTATCCTTGGCCAGTTCGCGGAAATCATCCAATGCTTTCTTGTCCGCTTTCTGATTCTTATAAGCTTTTGCGCGATAATAAAGAGCTTCGTTTTTCAGTTCCGGACTAAGCTTGGCTTCAGCCAGCACCTCGGTAGCCGCGTGAATCGTTTCTACGTCGTCTCTCAGCAGGAAGGCACAGCGCAGGATGCCGGTTTCGGCAAGCTGGCGGCGTTCTACATTGGTCGCTTTTTCTTTCAGCATCTTGTAGCTTGCCAGAGCTTCTGCCATCTGTTGCTGGTTGAACTGTACTTCCGCACGCATGATCAGCGCTTCTTCTGCGAATGGATTATTCGGATATTCAAGCAATTTTCCGGAGTGGAGGAGCACCATATCATAATTCTTCTGCTCATTTCCAATCTGGCAGAGGTAATAATGTGCATTCAGGCTAAATGCTCCTTCTGGGAAAGTTTGCAGATATTTATTAAGGCTGCTCTTGGCTTCTTCTGTTCTGCCACGTGCATAAATCTTTTCGGCAGCCGCATACGTAAGTGAGTCCTGTTCGCTGGCGTCAAAGCGGATGTGTCCCGGCATCGCATTGGCTAAAGCCGCAAATTCATCGATACGGTTTAAATCTACATAGATAGATTTCATATCGCGCATTGCCAGGCGGGCTTCTTCGCTGCCCGGATATTTCTCAATCACTTGTTTGTACGCATTGATTGCCTGGTCGAAGTTGCCGTTCTGATAATACAGCAAACCGATTTCAGCCGCAGCTTTCCGGCTGACGGGGCTTTCGGGATATTTCTCCAGCAATTCCTTGAAAGAAGTAATAGCCTGACTGTTGTTATCCATCAGTACATATGAACGCCCTTTTTCGTAGATGGCATTCACTGCGTATGGAGAAGAAGGATATTTGCCGACCAGCCTGTTCAGAAGAGTGATCTTACCGGTATAGTCTTTCTGTAAACCGGATACCAGTGCCAGCTGATAGAATGAGTAATCGCCGGAAGGAGTATTCATTTGTTCGGCTTGCGAGTAGTAGTGCTTGGCTTCTTCAAAGTTGCGCACATTCAGATGACAGTCTCCGATACGGTTGTAGGCATCTGCAAGCGCTGTTCTGTTTTCGCCTTTTTCCAGTTGGATATATTTTTGGAAATAATTGCTTGCCTGTGTATAGTCCTTGCGGTGGAAAGCAATGTATCCTAAGTTGTAGTTGGCGAGCGCATACATTTCATTATTTGGCTGCGTGGTCAGTTGCAGGTAAGCGTTGAAATCGCGGGCGGCTTCCATCATCCGGTTGAGGCGGTAGTAAGATTCTCCGCACCAGTAGTAAGCGTCCGCCTTTGTCTGGCGGTTGTACTGCCCGATGGTGATGGACTGGTTCAGATATTGGAGAGCCTGTTCGAAATTGGCATTGGCAAACGACTGTGTACCCAGTTGGAAGAGAATCTTTTGTTTGGCTTCCATGATCTGTGCACTCGGCTTGGCAATCCGTTCGATTGACTTTAAAGCAGCTTCGTAGCTGCGGGTATTCATATAGACTTCTACCAGATAGTTGCTTACTTTCTCGGCATACGGAGAAGTCGGGAATTCATTGAGAAATTTCTCAAAAGCAGTAACCGATTCACCGAAAGCGGAGTAGGACGTTTCGTGCAGGCAAAGTGCATAGTTGTAAGCGGCCTGTTCCTTAATCTGCAGGTTGGCGTTGGAGGCGGCTGCCTGTTCGAAAGCCATACGTGCCTTGTTCTTTTCTGCCAGTTGCAGGTAAGAGAGTCCCATGTGCAGGTAAGCATTCTGGGTCAGGGCATCGTTGGCGGTCGTCACTTGTCCCAGCATTTCGGCTGCTTTGGAGTAGACTTTTGTCTGGTAATAGGAGAGTCCCAGCATATAAAGTGCATCCCGGCGGGGAGCAGAGTGATCTCTGTCCAGATAGCCGGTGAATGCTTCCACTGCCTGGTGATATTGTCCGAAATGGTAGTAAGCGTCTCCCAGAATGCGGTACATCTCGGCAGCGTGCTCGTTGTTCGGATAGGCCGACAGGTAGTTTTGTGCTACGATCTGCGCCTTATCATAGTTCTTTTTGATAGCATAGATTTCTGCTATGTAGTAAGGTACGAGTTCTTTGTACTTCGGGTCGTCCTGCAAAGGGAGGAAGTCTTTCAACGCTTCATCATAGCGCTTCTGAGTGTAGCGGATATAAGCGAGATAGTAACTGCAGTCCTTTGCATATTTGGGACTGCTGGCACGTAACGTTTCGAACCAGATGGCGGCTTCTTTCAGATTATCAGTCTTCATGTAGCAGGTTGCCAGTTGGTAGGTGCGGTCGTCGCGCTCCTCATTTCCCAGTAGATCGAGCCGTGTAGAATTAAAGAGTGCCAGGGCCTCATCATATTTCCCTTCATAGAAGTAGCAGGAAGCCAGTAGTGAATAGATTCGGTTGGCGTAGGGAGTATCCGGATAACAGTCGAGGTACTTGCGCAGTAACTCGATGCGGTTTTTGTCTTTCAGTTCATAAGCCGAACTGACTAACATATATTCTGCGTCCTGAAGGAGACTTGCTGTTGGCTTTTGCTTTACAAATGCTTTCAATGCAGGTATGGCAGCTGCATAATTTTTTTCCTGGAAAAGTTCTTTCCCTTCTTTATAAAGGTTGACAGGAGAGGTTATCTTTTCGCTTGTCTGTGCGGAGATGGCAATTGGTGCACAACACAACAAGGTGCAGATAATTCGTGATATTCTTTTCTTCATAATCTAGTGTTTTGACAAAAATACGACTATATCTTCCAACGAAAACCCTTTGAAAGTTATTTTATAATCATTTAAATCTTTATGTAAATTATCTCTCATCCATTTTGAATCCGAAATACTTATTCTTTTTGGACTCTTTTTTATCTTCCTGATGAGAGTAATTAAGTCTGATGTTGAATTTCATGTGATTGTTGTTTTATAATTATTGGTGGTTACAAAGATAATACGAATCTTAGTATTTTCCTCATTTAAAACGTTTTCTGATACCCAAAAGTTTAGTGCCCCTTTTAGTTAATTGTGTTGAGCCAGAAACTGTACAAGTCCCCGCCGAATGGAATCCAGCCCGAAATCTTCCGGACGTATCTCTGATAATGGCAGGAAGAAAGAATCTGCCACGTCATCCATTGCCGAGAAATGGCTCATGTCTTTTACGGTACAGAGAAAGAACATATCGAGCGTATGAACGGGAAAGCCGGAATAGATATAAATGTTCGGCAGGGAGAACTGATAGGTCGCTTTTTCTACCTTCAATCCTGTTTCTTCCCATACTTCCCTGCCTACTCCTTCTTCTCCTGTTTCGTTCATGTCGATAAATCCTCCGGGAAGGTCGAGTGTCCCTTTGGCCGGTTCTTTGGCACGGCGGCAGACCAGCAGTTCCTTCTTTTCATTCAGAATCAGTGCCACGGTAGCGGAAGACGGATTGAAATAATAAACAAAGCCGCAGTCTGTGCATTTCTTAGACTTCTCGTTGTTCACTTCGAAGTGCGGAGAACCGCATTCGGGACAGTACAGGAATTGGGCAAGAGGATGTTTCATCATAACTGATTTTATATAATAGATTGTTTGCCGACAAAAATATAAAATCTTTTCTTCAGATATGGAATAATGTGATTACAAAATGCTAAATACCCCGTCTTATTAGTATCATTAATAACAATCATATACAAATTAAAAGAATCAGACTATGAATAACAAAATGAATATTCCTTTATCAGGAATTATTCCTCCGTTGGTAACTCCCTTGCTGGACGATGATGTGTTGGATGTGGAAGGTTTGCAAAGATTGATCGAACATCTGATAGCAGGGGGAGTACATGCTCTTTTTGTGTTGGGAACTACCGGTGAATCACAGAGCCTCAGTTATAAATTGAGGGTGGAAATGATTAAAAATACCTGCCGCATAGCGAAAGGACGGTTGCCGGTATTGGTATGTATTTCCGATACTTCGATTGTGGAGAGTGTGAACCTTGCCTGCCTTGCGGCAGATCATGGAGCCGATGCCGTCGTTTCCGCTCCTCCCTACTACTTTGCGACAGGTCAGCCCGAACTGATCGAGTTTTATGAGCATCTGCTGCCTCAGTTGCCGTTACCCTTGTTTCTGTATAATATGCCGACTCATACAAAGGTAAGCTTTGCACCGGCTACGATTCGGCGAATAGCGGAGAATCCCGGCGTGATTGGTTTTAAAGACAGTTCGGCAAATACGGTTTATTTCCAGTCGGTGATGTATGCCATGAAAGATAATCCGGATTTCTCGATGCTGGTGGGACCGGAAGAAATTATGGCAGAATCCGTACTGCTGGGGGCTCATGGCGGCGTAAACGGTGGTGCGAATATGTTCCCCGAATTGTATGTGAGCTTATACAACGCTGCGAAGAATGCAGATATGGAAGAAGTGAGACGTTTGCAGGAAAAAGTAATGCAAATCAGTGCTACGATATATACGGTAGGGCAACATGGGTCCAGTTACCTGAAAGGTCTGAAATGTGCTCTCAGTCTACTTGGAATATGCAGCGATTATGTGGCTGCGCCTTTCCATAAGTTCGAACAACGGGAAAGAGGAAAAATATGGAAGGCACTTCAAAATTTGGGAGTTGATGTAGTGCTCAGGTAATTAATCAAGAAAAAATGAACGGCTATGTCTATTCTCGACATTATTATCTTTTTATTCTTCACGGGGGGAGTTGTTGTCTTCGGCTGCTCTTTCTTCAACAAGAAACGTTCGTCGGAGGAATTTACTTCGGCAGGACGTTCCCTTCCGGGTTGGGTTGTGGGAATGTCTATTTTCGCAACGTATGTAAGTAGTATCAGTTATCTGGCTTATCCGGGCAAGGCCTATATGTCCGATTGGAATGCTTTTGTATTCAGCTTGTCCATTCCTCGTATTTTGCTGCTAAATACTTTGTACCCTTTTATCGTTCTATCGGAAGCGTATCGGCTTACAGTTTTCTGGAAGAACGCTTTGGTCCCTGGGCGCGTGTATATGCGTCATCGTGTTATCTTTTGACGCAGGTTGCCCGGATGGGGTCTATTCTGTATCTGCTCGCATTGCCTATGAATGCCCTGCTGGGATGGGATATTAAGATGATTATCGCAGTAACTAGCGTTGCCATTATTGCCTATTCAATGCTGGGTGGTCTGAAAGCTGTGATATGGACGGAGGCGATTCAGGGATTTATTCTGATCGGCGGTGCGGTTGTTTGTCTTTGTGTGCTGATGTTTAAGATGTCCGAAGGGCCTGCGCAGGTATTTCAGATAGCCATTACTGACCAGAAATTCAGTTTGGGAAGTTTCGGCAGCAGTCTGACCGAGTCTACTTTCTGGGTATGCCTTATTTACGGTATATTTATCAATCTACAGAATTATGGTATTGATCAGAACTACGTACAGCGTTATCTGACGGCAAAGAGTGATAAACAGGCTAAGTTCTCCGCTCTCTTCGGAGGTTATTTGTTTATTCCGGTTTCTGCAGTGTTCTTTATGATAGGTACGGCATTGTATACATATTACAAGACGTTTCCGGAACTGCTTCCGGCAGGGGTCGAGGGGGACGCGGTCTTTCCCTATTTTATTGTACATGCGCTTCCGACCGGACTTACCGGATTATTGATCGCCTCCATTTTCGCGGCGGGAATGAGTACGGTGGCTACAAGCATTACAAGTTCGGCTACTATCATTCTGACGGACTATTATGCCCGTTATATAAATAAGAAACCGACAGAAAAACAATCGGTGAGAGCCTTGTATGTTTCGAATGTACTGATCGGAATAATCGGTATTTTCGTAGCGCTGGCATTTCTGAACGTAGAGAGTGCGCTGGATGCCTGGTGGGCTTTGTCCTCCATCTTCAGCGGTGGTATGCTGGGACTCTTCCTGCTGGGGTATATTTCAAAGAAGGCGCGGAATGTTGACGCCGTTTTGGGAGTGATCTGTGGCATTATCGTTGTCGTCTGGATGAGCTTGTCTCCTATCTTCTTTAAAGATGGTTTTATGAGCGAATATACAAGCCCGTTTCATGCTAACCTGACTATTGTCTTCGGAACCATTGTTATCTTTTTGGCAGGCTTTCTCAGTATGCGTTTACTGAAAACAAAGAAGTAGAAGAAGGCAGCTTCACTGGTAGGCATATTGGTTTCATCTATTATCCGATAGAATTATTCGATTGGACTTTTTTTGCAAAGGCGGGGTTTCCGCCTTTATCTTTGCATCAGAAACAAAAAACAAAACGATGTTTCTGATGTTATAAGTCAAATCAATTAATAACAATAAAAGCAATAAAGAGTATGGAACCAATTTTAAATTCTCAACTTCCTGAATTCAGTGTTCAGGCTTTTCAAAACGGAGCTTTCAAGACAGTAACCAACAACGACCTGAAAGGTAAATGGGCAATCCTTTTCTTCTACCCTGCCGACTTTACATTTGTATGTCCGACAGAATTGGTAGACATGG
>OCPV01001692.1_pt1 | contig 11465 bp, 11 predicted proteins | sample 1538511 | NCBI WGS metagenome assembly OCPV01 (sample SAMN04571704, study PRJEB22368) | human gut metagenome | biome: human gut; material: stool | host: Homo sapiens | place: Luxembourg | collected 2012-08-30 | reverse complement strand
GAATATTACAATAAATTTAAAACTTGCTACAAAAGATGAAAGAATCATTGAATATGTAGTTTTGCATGAAATGTGTCATTTAATAGAAATGAATCATTCAGAAAAATTTTGGAAACTGGTAGAAGAAAATATGAAAGATTATAAGATTTTAAGAAAAAAACTTAATAATTAAAAGAAATTTATAAAAAACATATAAATTCTTACTTGCTTATAATGTATATATGATTTATAATAAAATAAATGATATATAGGAGATAGTCATGTGGAATAGAAAAGAATTAAAAGAAAAAGCTAAAAATGTAATAAAAAATAATTATTGGACTGCAGTTATTGTTTGTTTTATTTTAATGATGTTCACAGGGGAATTTGGCTCAGTAACAGTAGTAACAAGAGAAAATGGTGAATCATTAGACCCGAATTATGTGGAAAATAGAATTAGTACATTTTTTAATGAAGAAGAAAGAGAAAATCTAATAAGGCAAAGATATCAATTAAATAATGTACCTGAACAAGCCATAAATGCAATAAGAGCAAATTTGAATAATATTACAAAATCTGAAAAATATATATTCAAAATATGGGATGCAATTAAATTATTTTATTTAGAAAAACCACAAATAGGAATAGCACTGTGTGTTGGTGCGATTATAGCTTGTGCATTTATAATATTTATTTCAGAGCCATTAACAGTAGGAGGAAAAAAATATTTTCTGAAAGCCAGAGAGAACAAAGAAACAAGAATTTCTACAATTTTAGATGTATATAAAAATAAAAACTGGTTTCACATTGCTGGAATAATGTTTTTGAAAAATTTATATAATTTATTGTGGTTTTTAACAATAATTGGTGGATTCATAAAAACATATGAATATAGGATGATTCCATATATTTTAGCACAAAATCCTAAAGTTTCAAAAAAAGAGGCATTTGATTTATCAAAACAAATGATGAATGGAAACAAGTGGAAAGCTTTTGTACTTGATATGTCATTCTTTTTATGGAATTTACTATCTGTATTAACATTTGGTTTACTAGGTATTTTATATGTAAATCCATATAGTTTAGCAACAAATACAGAGTTATATATTGTTTTAAAAGAAAAAGCAATTAAAGAAAAATATCAATATTGTGAAATATTAGAAAATAATCAATAAAATAAGTTTGCAATAGCAAGCTTATTTTTTACAACAAAAAAAATGTAGAAGAGATAAAAATTAAATAAAAATACTTTTGAAAAAAATAGATATAAATAGGGAATTAGAACAAATAATGTCGTATTTTGTCAGGTAATGTAAAAAAGTGTTGAAAAGTGCAAAATATTGCGATGAAAAGTTCTTGCAAACACTGAAGTTTCATAGTATTATAAAAAAGCGTAAGCGAAAAACAAAGGAAAATAAAACGAAAGAGGAGAATGAAAATGAAAGTGTTTTTTGGGAGTATTTTTATTAAAAAAGAAGAGTTGGAGGAAGCAAGAATTAATTATCCAATAAAATTAGAATATTATAAAATTATAAATGAGGATGAATTTATAAATAAAAACAAAGAAAAATTTGGAATAAAGATTATAAAGACAGAGTACAAAGGTAAAGAGCCAAATATAGAAGAAAAAACAATAAAACATTTGTCAAATGATGAGGAAAAAGTGGACAAAATATTGAAGATTTTAAAAGATAATGAAGTTACACCAGTTTGTGTACAGGAAATTATTTTTGAGTTTTCAAAAAGTTTGCTACATATATAGCAATAGAACAAAAATTTCCTTAAAAAGCTTGCAAAATAGAAAAAAGTAGTCTAGAATACAATAAGTGGAATATACTTCTTATAATTTATAAATTAAAACTTTAAGTAATAATTAAGAAGTATGGAAAGGAAATATTTATGTCAGATAAATTAATAATAGTAGAATCACCCGCAAAAGCAAATACAATTAAAAAATTCTTAGGAGGAAGCACAAAAGTAGTTGCTTCAATGGGGCATATAAGAGATTTACCAAAATCAAAAATGGGAATAGATATAGAACATGATTTTGAACCTGAATATATAAATATAAGGGGAAAAGGAGATTTAATAAAATCACTAAAAAAAGATGCAAAGCAAGCAAAAAAAGTTTATCTTGCAACTGACCCTGACCGTGAAGGAGAAGCAATTGCATGGCATTTAGCGACAATTTTATCAGATGAAAAAGATAAAATAACAAGAGTTACATTTAATGAAATTACAAAAGGGGCAGTACAAAAAGCCATTAAAGAGCCAAGAGATATTGATATAAACTTAGTAGATGCCCAACAAGCAAGAAGAGTCTTAGATAGAATAGTAGGATATAAAATAAGTCCTGTATTATGGAAAAAAGTAAAAAGAGGCTTGTCCGCAGGTCGTGTGCAATCTGTAGCAGTGAAACTAATAGTTGATAGAGAAGAAGAAATAGAAAAATTTATTCCAGAAGAATATTGGAATATATTTGCTAAACTTCAAGAGCCAGAGAGTAAAAAAGAATTTGAAGCAAGGTTTTATGGTAAAGATAATAAAAAACAAGAAATCCATAATAAAGAAGAAGTAGATGAAATCTTAAAAAATATTGAAAAAGCAAAATATATAATAAAAGAAATTAAGAAAGGTGAAAAGAAAAGAACACCAGCACCACCTTTTACAACTAGTACAATGCAACAAGAAGCTTCAAGAAAATTGGGATTTACATTAAAGAAAACAATGTCAATAGCACAAGGACTATATGAAGGTGTGAAAATACCAGAAAGAGGAACAATAGGTTTAATTACATATATGAGAACAGACTCTACAAGAATATCAGAAGAAGCAAGAGCAGCTGCAAAAGAGCAAATAGTAAAAACATATGGAGAAAAATACTATGAAAATAGATATTATAGAACAAAAAAAGACGCTCAAGATGCTCATGAAGGTATAAGACCAACATATGCTGATTTGAGTCCTGATAGCATAAAAGAAGCTTTGACAAATGACCAATATAAATTGTATAAATTAATTTATAATAGATTTATGGCAAGTCAAATGGCAACTGCTATATATGATACAATTTCTGCAAATATAGATGCTAATGGATATACATTTAAAGCAAGTGGTCAAACAATTAAGTTTAAAGGATTTATGACTTTATATGTAGAAGGAACAGACTCAAAAGAACAAGAAGAAGAAAATATGTTACCTGAGCTAAAAGAAAATGAAGAACTAAAGCTTGTAAAAATAGATCCAAAACAAAGCTTTACAGAACCACCTCCAAGATATACAGAGGCAAGTTTAGTAAAAGCATTAGAGGAAAAGGGAATAGGTAGACCAAGTACATATTCTCCAACAATTACAACAATTTTAGAAAGAAGATATATAGAAAAAGAGCAAAAGCAATTAAAACCAACAGAACTTGGAAAGGTTGTAAATAAACTACTTACAGAAAATTTTAAAGATGTAATAAATGTTGAATTTACTGCTAAAATTGAAAATGAATTTGACGAAATTGCAGAAGGAAAAGAAGAATGGAAAAAAATGATAAGAAGTTTTTATTCACCATTTGAAAAAGAAGTTGAAAAAGTAGAAAAAGAATTAGAACATGTTGAATTACAAGATGAAGTATCAGATGTAAAATGTGAAAAATGTGGCAGAATGATGGTATATAAATATGGAAGATACGGAAAATTCTTAGCATGTCCAGGATATCCTGAATGTAAAAATACAAAACCTATTATAGAAACAATTGATGTACCATGCCCAGTTTGTTCAGGAACAGTACAAGTAAGAAAAACAAAAAGAGGAAAAAAATATTACATATGTGAAAATAATCCTAAATCTTGTAATTATATTTCATGGAATAAGCCAAAACCTGGTGAAAAATGGGAACCAGAGGCCGAAAACACAGAGAACAAAGAAAAAACAGTAAAAAAAGTGGCTAAAAAAAGGAAAACAAAAAAGAAAACTACTAAAAAAGCATCTCAAAAATAAGAGATGTTTTTTTAACTATGTCCTTCTTTAAAACCAAGCCCTACAACCTCTCTAGAATTTGTTATTATTATAAAGGAGTCAGGGTCAACTGATTTTGCTTCTAATTTTAGTTTTTCTAGATTATTTCTAGAAACTGCACACATTAAAATAAGTTTTTCTTCACCTGTGTACATACCCTTTCCATATAAACCAGTAGAGCCTCTTTTTATATTTTTTTCTATTCTTTTTGCAATTTCTTCACTTTTATCAGAAATTATAATTGCAAGCTTTGTAAAATAAATGCCTTCAAATAAAATATCTAACATTTTTCCCATTATAAAAATTGATATTGCGGAATATAAACCAATTTCTATTTCTTTTAAAAATATCATATTAAGAAAAATAATAGTAGCATCTATAATAACAAGAATTTTACTTGTCTGAATTGTAGGATTTTGTTTATTTATTATATAACTAACTAAATCACCTGTGGAAGAATGAGACTTTAAGATAATTGCAGTACCAATACCTAAAATAATTCCACCATAAATTGAAGCAAGTAAATTGTCATTGGTTAAAGCTTGAAATTTGTCTAAATAATCTATGAAAAAGGAAAGAAAAATTGTTCCAATTACAGATTTTATAAAAAAAGATTTTCCAACTTTAAAAATTGCAAAAACAAATAAAGGAATATTAATTATAATTATGGTAATTCCCATTGGAAGTGAAAATAAATAATATGCGATTGTTGCAATTCCAGAAATGCCACCTGAGGACAATTGATTAGGTAATAAAAACAAAGAAACACCAATTGCCATAAAAAAGCTACCAATTATAGTTCCTAACATTTCGAGGAAGAATTTATTTGTTTGTTTATATGAATTTGATTTTTTAAAATTTAGCATTTAATCACCTTAATTATAGTATTAAAAATAATTTGGTAAATTATGCATTTTATATAACAAAAAAGAGAATTAACTTCTCTTTAAAGGTTCTTTTTTATTTACATTATTTTCTGATTCTTCCAAAAAATCATGATATGTTTTTGTTATCTCTATTTTTGATTTACCTTGTTTCATTTTCTCATCTTGTTTTAAAATCAAATCAACATCGTAAATATCTTTTAATTTAATAGCATTTTCTTTATTGAATCCAATAACATTATTACTATCAATTGGATTTACTGTTACTTCAACTTCTTTTACTTTTACATTTAGTTTTTTTATTTTTCCAACTATTGCATCATACCACATAGAAGATTCTACTAACTGTCTAAAAGCTGGATGATATGGCCCTGCAACGATATTATCCGGTTCAAATATGTTTTCAGCTCCAACACTCATTATTTCAATATGTCTATCATAAAACATCCTTACTAATTCTTTACAAATTTCAATTGCTTGCACTAAAGGTAAAGGTTCATATTTTTCATCATTATAGTCTTTTTCTAATTTTGTATTTTTAATTACTAGAATTGGATAAATTTTTACAATTTTAGGTTTTAGTTTAATTAGAGCTTTAGCAGTATTAATTTCGTCAATTCTAGTGCTTTCAGGAAGCCCTACAACCATTTGAAGGCAAAGTTTAAATCCATTCCATTTTATTAATTTACAAGCTTTTTTTACATCATTGAAATTATAATTCATGTTTGATTTTTGTAAAATATAATCATTTGAAGAGTGAACAATTAATTCTATTGTTTTTACCTTATATTTTTTTAATCTTTTTAAAGTAGATTTATTTATATCAGTTGGTGTTGTTGAAATTCTGATACTTTCTACTAAACCATTTTTTATATAAGTATAGGCTGTTTCCAGTAATTCGTTTTGAATGTCTTTATTAATTGAAATAAAATTTCCACCTAAAAAATCAATTTCTATTTTAGCATTTTCTTTATCTAAATTTTTTAAATGATTATCAATTATTTTTTTAGCTTTATCTCTAGTAATATTATCTTTATAACCAAACATATAAGAATCTTGATTATCTGTATTTGGAATAAAGATTGGTATAATATATTGTTTTTCCATAAAATACCTCTTTCTTATTATTGATTTTCTAAAGCCTTTTTTGCAGCCTGCATCTGTGCTTCTTTTTTACTTTTTCCTTCTCCTGTAGCAAGTATTTTGCCATCACATTTTACTTCAGCAATAAAACTTTTATCATGGTCTGGTCCAAATTCTTTTATTATCTCATATTCTATTTTTACTTCTCCATGTTTTTGAAGCTTTTCTTGCAATACTGTTTTATAATCTTTATCGCCAACGTGTTTTGTAGCAAGCTCAATTTCTTCTGACAAGTTAGAAATTATAAATTTTTCTGCTGGCCCTAAGCCACCATCTAAATAGATTGCAGCAATAATTGCTTCGACACTATCTGCTAAAATTGCAGGTCTATTTTTTCCGCCAGTTACAATTTCTGATTTACCAAGATACAAGAAATCACTAAAATTATGCAATTTGGCAATTTTATATAAACTTTTTTCACAAACTACTGTTGCTCTAACTTTAGTCATTTCTCCTTCTTTTAAATTTGAAAACTTATTAAAAATATATTTACTTGAAATAAATTCTAAAATGCTATCTCCTAAAAACTCTAGTTTTTCATTACTTTCTAATTTATGTTCATAAGCATATGAAGTATGTGTTAATGCTTTTTTTAATAAATCCTTATTTTTAAAGGTATATCCTATGTTTTCCTCTAATGTTTTTAAGTCCATTTTTTCACCTCTTTTCTAGATTAATCATGATAATATTATATACTATTTTACAGATTTTGCAAGCTGTTTTTGGCTATTTTAATATTTATTAGTAATTTTTAGTAACTCGTTATTTTTTTCTGAAATTTGTGGACAATCTATATTAGTTATTGTATAATAAACATGTATTATTACATTCAAAAGAAAGTGAGTAAAAATCTATGTTAAATGATAAAAATTCTTTTAATCATGATAATAGAAATCTGTCAGAAGTTTTTAGAGAATTGCAAGAAATGCAAAAAAATCCTAATTCTCAGGCAAATAACTATAAGAAATATGAAAAAGAACAGAAATCAAAAAGAAAGAAAGAACTTTCTTCTATTTCTCATGCTCAAAATATTAGAGATTCATTTAGACAAGAAAGACGAGTTAAAACAAACGATTTAAAACTTTCTCAAATAATAATTGGATGTGGAATATTAATAGTTGGACTTGCAGTATTTTTCCCCAAGAGTGCATCATTCCAAGAAAGTTATGCAAAAGAAGTTGAAGAAACTTCTGAAGTTATACCATATGAATTAAACAGACATCGTTTAAATATGCAAAGTATAATATCTGAAAATGCAGGAATGGATAGGGTAAAAGAGCAAGTAACAGAAGAAAGAGAAGTAGAATTTGAAACAAACTATAATAACAACCCATCACTTCCAAAAGGAGAAGAGGTTGTAACACAAGAAGGAGTCCTAGGTAAGGAAAATGTAACTGTTGTAAAAACATATGAAAATGGAGAATTTGTAGAAGAAGTAATTCTAAGCAAAGAAAAAATTGCAGATGCAACTCCAAAAAACATAGATGTTGGAACTTCAGAATTTTTAGCAAAACATAAAGTACATATTGGAGATACAATGTACTTCGTAGATTCAGCTAATATGAAAAAAGAAGCAAATGACGAAAGTGAAGATGTTGCAGAAGTTAAAGCAAGTATTGATGTAACTTTATTAGAATTACCTACAGAAGAATGGGCAAAAGTATCTTTTGATAATATAGAAGGATATGTTAAAACATCTAATTTAACATCATCATATACTACACCAAATATAGTTGAGAAAAATAGGATTCAAAGAATTTTATTAAAAGTAAATATAGATATGGAATTAAATAGAGTAAGTGGTTTAACTTTAAACGATTATCAAAAAATATTTACAGGTTTATCACAAGACCAAAATAAAATATTCCAAAATAATTATGCTGTATTTTATAACATGGAGAAAAAGTATAATATAAATGGTGTTTTCTTAGCATCAATGGCAATACATGAAAGTGGATGGGGAACATCACAAATTGCTAAAGATAAAAATAATCTATTTGGATATGGCTCATATGATGAAACACCTTATGAATCATCAATGGAATTTGAAAGTTATGAAGAAGGAATTGAAACTGTTGCAAAATCACTTGTTAAATATTACTTAAATCCTGCAGGAACAAAAATATATGATGGAGAAACAGCAGAAGCTTGGTATTATAACGGACCAACATTACAAGGTGTAAACACAAGATATGCAAGTGATAAAGAATGGTATAAAAAAGTTTATTCATATATGGAAATGCTATATAATAGATTGTAACTTAATTTCTAAAAATAGGAGTTGTTATGAAGAATTTTAAATTTAAAATAAAAAATGTAAAATTAGCTTTTGTAATTTTAATTATTGCACTATTTGTTGTATTTTTACTATATTATCATTTTGTATTTGCAGGATCTTTTGCAAGAAATGATTTTGCAAATCAAATGGTAGAGATTTCTGAAGCAAATGAAAGATCAGTTTTTAATGTTCAAAAAGTTTTGCTATATAGTAGTGCTAACGCAATAGATAATTCAGAGAGTCAAGCACTTCAAAACATGAGTATTTGTCAATATACAGATATATCAATATATATAGATAATATGGCAAATGCATCTGAATTAACAGATGAAAACACAATAAAACAGCTATATATTGATAATATAAATATAACATCAAATTCTGATAAAGGAACAAAACTTTTAGATTATAAAAATCCATTAAACTTTGGAAAATATGAAGAGATTGAAGTACCTCAAAACAATAGAATAGATTTTAATATAGTAAATACAAATGTAGAAAATGAAAACTATGACTATTCTAAACCAACATTTTATACAGATTGCTCAAATCCAATTTCTTTAGGATATATGAATAAAGATATTTTAACTGATTATTCTGTGTCAGAAGGAACTACAAGTGTTTCATATAATGGAAAAGTATTACAAGAAGCAGGGATTAATTTAGATGAATTAAAATATACTTTAAGTTTTAAAATTCATATTATTAATAACTTAAATGAAGAATTTGTATATCAAATGTCAATGGATGTTGATTTAAATGATGAAAATAACGGAATGGCAACTAATGGATATGTATATAAAACACAAAATACGCAAGGGACACAATATCAATTTTTTAGAGTAAATTAATAAGAAAACACTAGATAAAAATCTAGTGTTTTTTTTAGAAATATATGTTATGATATAATCAAAGAAAAAAGGAGGATATCATGATTGAAATAGTATTTAAAAATGAAGAAAATAGAGCAGTAGCTTATGATAACGATAAAGAAATAGGGGAATGTACATTTGTAGAAAATGAAAATACTTGGAATATAGTTCATACAGGGGTAGATAATTCATATCAAGGGCAAGGAATTGCAAAAAAATTAGTTAATTGTATTATAGAAAATGCTAAAAAAGAAAATAAAAATCTTGTAGCAGATTGTTCATATGCAAAAATTGTTTTAGAAAGAAACAAAGAAAAATAAAAAGCAAAATATAGGAAATGAAAAATAGATTTAATCTCTTCATTTCCTATATTTATTTATAAATAACAAATTAAAATTTAAAATAAAACCATTCCATCTCCTAAATTTGCATCACTTCTACTTTTAAAACCAAATTTTTTATAAAAGTTTTCCTTGTTTTTTGATGCACCTAAATATGTTCTAATATTAGGATTAACTTTTTTAAATTCATTAATTCTATCAATTATCATATTCATAATTTTAGTTCCGATTTTTTGTGATTGATACTTAGGTAAAACCATTATATCTTGAATATATAAAAATATAGTTTTATCTCCAATTATTCTACCAAATCCAATAATATTGTTATCATCATATATACAAACACAATATAAACTATTTTCTAAAGCTTCTTCAACTATTTTATTATCTCTTGTACCCCAACCAACAGAATTAGTTAGAAAATTATATTCTTCTGGGGTTGGTATTTTTTCCATAATTTTTAACATATTTAAAATCCTCCTATATTAATTTATTTGATTTTTATAAAAAATCTGTGTGTATAATAAGTATAGAAAATGAAAAACCACATCTGTTTTTTCGCATTTCCTATATTTACTACTATATAATGTTTTAATATATAAGTCAAGAAAACATTAAAGAGAAAATAAAAAAACTCGCAAACATTCTAATTTGTGAGTTTTCACTTTGGAGCCGACACCCGGAAAATAACCAGCCTCAAAGCCTCTATTTTCGAATAGTTTCAGACTTGTATATTTTGAATTTATTGCAATTTTACTGCAATTACATAATTTATATTTTATTTATACTATAAATTATTTGTAAATTTTTACCATGTTCGCTTGTTTTTTATTGTAAAATATTGTAATATGTTAGCAACCTTTTCATTGACAGAAAGGCAATCCTTACTTAAGGATGGAAAGGGGGTTACATACTATGTCATCATACGACTTAATCTTACGATTAATTGAAATGTTACTTGCTGAAAAAGACAAGAACTACCAATTAAGAGATGAAAAGATGAATGACAAAGACTAGGTTGCATACATAGTCGAAAGTGGGAACAAATTGCAGTTTGTTTCTGCTTTTTTTATATACAATAAAGTCGGATTAGTTTCTTATTTTAGCATAAAAAAAGTATGTGTAATTGCAGTTACACACACCAGTTACATATATGTCTCATACGACCTGTGACACATTTGCTTAAGCTAAATATATAATAACATCTTTTTTGGTATTTGTCAAATATTTTTTCGTAACTAAATCCTATGTTTTTTCGTAACTAAATCCTATGTTCTACACTATACAACATTTTTAAATAGAAAACAAGCGAATATGTAAAATTTTATTTATAAATATAGTTTAATGGTATTAAAATTGCATTTGCTTATAAAAATAAAAATCTTGTAACCTAATAATTCAAATAGTTACAAGATTTTTTCAGTGGAGGTGACAGCCAGAAAATAACCAGACTCAAAGGCTCTATTTTCGCATAGTTTCAGACTTGTATAGTTTAAATTTATTGCAATTTTACTGCAACGCGATATAAGATGTATAAATTATTATTTTAAAATGAATTTGGAAAAATACCTAAATCTTATTGAAGAATTTAATAAAATATTGTATATTAAAATAGCCTTTCGGCAATAAGCTAGAAAGGAGGTGTTATTTGCACAAATGAAAAAATACATCAAATTGATTGCATTAATCATTATTCTTTTGATTTTAAAAGAATTAGATGATTAGACAGAAAAAGACTAGGATTTGCCCTCCTAGTCTTTTATAATGGAAAAAGACTAACCTTTTTGCCCTGTTAGTCTTTTTCAAGTGTTACATTTTCACAAATGTTATACATCAAATTAATTTGCTTATAAGCTAAATATAGTATACTACATTAATCATTATATGTCAAATATTAAATTTTAATACTGTATTTAATTTATGATAAAATCACCTTAAAAGTTTAGAAACGAATATTTCACCC
>OCPV01001691.1_pt1 | contig 11472 bp, 11 predicted proteins | sample 1538511 | NCBI WGS metagenome assembly OCPV01 (sample SAMN04571704, study PRJEB22368) | human gut metagenome | biome: human gut; material: stool | host: Homo sapiens | place: Luxembourg | collected 2012-08-30 | reverse complement strand
CATTAAGTAACCTTATTTCAACTTTCTTTGTACCAGCAATCATATTATCATATACTTTACGATATATTTTGTACTCAAAATTACTCATTATACCCAAACTTCTCCATTCTTTCTTCTTCTCTAGTAGATAATTCTTTTAGCCATTCAGCTAAACCATTACTATCATTATTTCTTAAAAATTCAAAATACTTTACCCTATCTTCTTTTGCTATAACAACAGGTGGAAAGTCATTTTTTAATAATTCATAATTTATAAGTAATCTACCTGTTCTTCCATTTCCATCTTCAAAAGGAAGTATTTTCTCAAAATCAATATGATATTTAGCAATTTTAGTAAAGATATCTTGTTCATCGTGATTATAGTTATATACATAATACATCATTAAATTTGGAACTTTTTCAGGCTCTGGTGGGATATGTTCACTACCTTGAATAAATACTTGTACAGTTCTATAACCTTCAGTATCTTTAATATCTCTATTTATAGTTTCATTTAATTTTTTTATAAATCTTTCATCAAATTCTTCATTATTTTGTAAATTCTTAAAAACTAATTCTAATGCTTTTTTATGATTTATAGCCTCATATATTTCCCTTGGTTCTTTTCCTTCGATTTTAAAGCTATTATCATTGTAAAGAATAGCATAAGTTTCAGCATAAGTAAGGGTACTTCCTTCTATAGCATTTGAATGATAAGTACTTCTTGTAATTAAATCTTCTAAATAATTTTTATTATCTAAAATAAATTCTAAAATTTTCATAAGCATTTCCTCTTTTCTATGTATTTATTATATTATAAAAAAAGTACTAATCAAATCTTTTTGATTAATACTCTTAAGTAATTATTAAATTGGTCGAGGCGAAAACATTACTAAAAATGCTACATTCCTCTAATTATCAACATCTATCCTATTCATTTTTGAATTGCGGAGCAAATTTGCGGAATAATAAGTACTTTATAAGCCTTAAAATTCTAATAAATTCTCCGCAATGTTGTCTTTTGTTTTAAGCTTTTAAATAATATTCGTTAAACAAATTGTGTTCTTTCATATAATTAACAAAGTTTTCATTCTCTGAATCAATGAAATGGCGGTCAACATCAATATAATATTTATTTGTTATCTGAATGTCTGCATGACCTAGTATCTTTTGTAAAACAATTGGTGGCATTTTAGCTTCAGCACATCTTGTTGCAAAAGTACCACGAAGCATATGAGTATGAACTTGAGTTTTGGTTTTTCCATCCACATCAACATACAAATAAATGTCTAATTTAAATGCAATTCTCTTTATAGCAGAGTTTATTGTACCTTCTGCATAAAATCCTCCTGTAGTGTTTTCTGGATTGTAGAATAGTAAATTAAACTTATTCTTTTTTACATGAGCTAAACATTCATTAAGATATTTTAAAGCAATATCGCTTAAATGAATAGTTCTTCTGCCTGTTGGAGTTTTAGTATCTAGACCAATACAGTTCTTCCCATTTTCATCTTTGGTAATTGTTTTAGAAATAGTAATTGTTTTATTTTGTAAATCAATATCTTTCTTATAATCCAAAGATAAAGCTTCTCCAATTCTCATACCAGTTGTAAGTAATAGTAAAAATAAATATTTGTGTTTACAATTATAGATAGGTGTAGTTTCAAGATAATCTATTAATTGTTTTTCTTTATCTAGTGTAAGTGCAATAACATTTTGTACAATTTTAGTTACCTTTGTTTTAGGCTTTTCAATAGCATTATAGCCACTCATAAAATTATCTTTAATCATATTTTGGCTATAAGCATAATCAAAAGCCCTTTTAATAATTCTAAACCTTTCTTTAATCGTAGTTGGAGAGTATTCAGCAAGCTTGTTTAAATAGTCAATAATTTCAATTCTACTAACTTTATTAATAGGCTTTTTTGTAAAAGGTTCCTTTTCAATCATTTTCAAGTTTGTGTTGTTCTTGCTATGAGTATTGCTATTAATTTTATGAAGCTTATAATCTTCCATATAAAGTGGTTTAGCAATATCGATAATAGATAAATTAGTTTTATTAATTATTCTAGGACCACCATTTTTATCAATATTAAGCTTTGCTTCCAATGCTAAACTTAAAGCTTCTTCTTCAGTATCTGCAACAAATGTCTTTTTTAATTCTTTTCCCGTTATTGTATCTCTACCTAAAAATACAGTAGCTTTACTGGTTTGAGAAAAATAAAACAAATTACATCCGCTATTCTTACAAATATGCATTCTTTCTAAACTATTTGCTAATTGATAAGGTTTGCTTTTACATATATTGCATTTTTCACATACACTTTTATCAACATTCTTTTTAGGTCGAATTGAAGGGTATGTACCATAAGTTATTCCATTAATTTTACTCATTTTAAAAATCCTTTCTATGATAAAATTAAAGGAAAACTATTGCTATATTAAAATTTTATGTTATAATTATAATAGATTAAGAAACATATAGCAAGGATCTTCCTTGTAATTTTATTCAAATATAAAAAGTTTCTTTTGAAGGTTTAAATGCTCCATATTTAAATCTTCTTTTTTATTCAATTGTTTGTACATTTTTAAAATACTCCTTAAAAGATTCTTCCATAACAAGCCAAGACTTGCCAATTTTCTTTGCTGGAAAATCTTTTTTATGAAATAACTCTAAACAAGTTTGATTACCTATCTTTAGTGCTTGTCTAATATCTTTTGTTTCTAAAAATACAATTCCATTAAGTGTTTTCATAAATAGGACTCCTTTCGTTTAGTATAGTAATTAATACCTAAAAGATAGATATTTTATCGTTCATTGGAATTTCACCACTCCGCTAATTGCCGAGTTACCCTCATTGCGTGCGACGGCTCATCAGTCGATTACTCTGATTTCAACGCTCAAGCTGTGACTAGGTAAAAGTTTCATTAAATGTAGTAAAATATTATATGATGTTCCATAAATCTAGAACATATTTGTAAATGTTCAAAAGATTTCTGTAATCCTCTTGACTATCGTGAGTAAAAAGTTTATAATAAATGTGAGAAAAACAAGTATATCTTTTAGGTTACTCACATTATATATCGATATTTGTTAAATGTCAACAAAATCTCAAATATATTTTTATTTTTCTCACAGAATGGGAAGTGATAATTATGAAATTATTTAATATGGCTGTTCCTAAAGATAGTATTTCAATGATTTTTAACTCAGCTAGAGATGTAGAAAATTATAATACGACAATATTTTTGCATAAATCAAAAATTGAATTAGCAGAACAGAACAATGAATTTTCAAAACACATAGTATTGGATTTAGATAAAAAAAATAAGGATGAAAAAATAATAAAATTTATGTGCAATCAAAAATATGGAACATTTTTACTAGATTTTTTAAATGCAGACTTTTCAACTGCTGAAAATGCATATAATACATTTTTTGTATATTATGGAATTGAAGGAATTGGAAGCTTGGATGATATAAAAAGAAAGTATCCAGTTGAGTATTCTACAAGATATATATCAGCTAAGAAATTCTTAGATTATTATTCTATAGTTTATGAACTGGTTAGCATTGATTATATAAAATATCAAAATAATTTAAGAAGAACTGTAGATTTTATTTTTAATTTACATGAGCATAAAGGCACAAAAAATATTGATAAATATTCAAAATTTATGGCGTATTCTTCGGCTATTAATCTGATTGAGCAGTTTTCCTCAAGTATAAGATTAGGAATAGTTAGAAATTTAGATAAAGAATTGCCTAATGAAATGAGTGTTAAACAATTAGAAAAACTTGCTTTAGATATTGCAAATAAGAAAAGTCTCAATAGCATAGCATATGTTTATGAAAGTACATCTTTCTTTGCTCTTACATATATTGCATTAAATGATTTAATACAAAATACTAAAAGAAATATAAGTGTATGTCAAAATTGTGGGAGATATTATCTTCAATATTCTGGAAAAGAAATATATTGTGAACTTCCAAATCAAGATGGAAGTCCTACTTGCAAATCTTATGCCTCTAGAAAAGCTTATGATATAAAAATAGTTGAAGACACTGCAGAACTTGCATATAAAAGAGAATATCAAAGAAGAATGACAAAAGTATATCGTGCAAGTGAAGTGGTGAAACCTATGATGAGAATGGAATTTAACTCATGGAAAGATAAAGCAAGAAAGCAATTAAAATTATATAGAGAAAATAAAATTACATCGGAAGAATTGTGTAATTGGCTAGATAAAAATAAATAAAAAATTAACCTAATTGCCACCACAACTATTGACTTATGGTGGTAATTAGGTTAAAATGTTTATGGAGGGAAAAATATGTTATATAATCATAATGAATTAAAAGATAAATATAAAAGTACATATCAAATACGAAAAGCATTAAAAAATAAAGAGATTTTTAAAATAGAAAAAGGAATATATTCAAATGTTTCAAATGTTCACTATTTAGAAGTTATAATGAAAAAATATTCTTATGCTATTTTTACCTCATATTCAGCTTATTATTATCATAATTTAACAGATGTTATTCCTAACAAAATGTATTTAGCAACAAATAGAAATGCTACTACTATACATTCTGATAAAATACAACAAATCCGTATGAAAGATGAATTATATAATTTAGGAAAAACTCAAATTGGGTATGAAGGAATAACAATAAATATCTATGATAAAGAAAGAATGCTAATTGATTTAGCAAGAAATAAAAATCAAATAGGATATGATTTATACAAAGAAATAATATCTAATTATAGAAAACAAGTAAACACATTAGATACACAAAAGATAGAAGAATATTTACAATACTTTGTAAATGGAGATAAAATTTTTGAAATAATTCAAGATGAGGTGTTTTAATGAATATATACGAAGCAGTTAATAAATACGTACAATCAGGTTATTCAGAAGATGATGCTATTCCCAAAGTTGCACAAGATATTATTTTGCTTAAAATTGGAAATAGCAAATACAGTAAAAATATAACTGTAAAAGGTGGAGTTGTAATGCATAATATCTCAAAAGATATGCGTCGTGCAACTCGTGATATGGACATAGATTTTATAAAATATTCTTTAGAAGATAAATCTATTCGTGAATTTATAAAGGAATTAAATAATACAGATGATGGCATAAAAATTAAAATAACAGGAAAAATTGAGCCACTACATCATCAAGATTATGACGGAAAAAGAGTTTATATACAATTGACTGATAAAAATAAATATTCTATAAGCTCAAAATTAGATATTGGAGTACATAAACATTTTAATATAGAACAAGATGAATATTTTTTTGATTTTAGCATTATAGATAAGAGTGTTAGTTTACTTATAAACTCTAAAGAACAAATTATTGCTGAAAAACTTAAATCATTATTGAAATTTGGTATAACTTCGACTAGATTTAAAGATATATTTGATTTTTATTATTTAATAAATAATGAAAATCTAGATAAGGACAAGCTAATAAAGTACATAGATATATTATTTTTCAAAGATGAAAACATGAGGGAGCATACAATAGAAGATATTAGTAAAAGATTATCAAGTATTTTAAATAATAGTAGATTTCAGTCAAGAATTAACACAGCAAATAATAATTGGTTAGAAGTGCCGATAAATGATGTTATTGTTTGTATATTAAATTATTTTGAAGGTCTAGTAGTAATAGCTTCATAAAACCAAATAAAAGGATGATGAAATATGATATTTGGAAAAGAAGAATGTTGTTGGCTAGAATAATTATGAACAAGATGAAATTGAGCTTGCTGAAAATGAGGTAATACAATCAATAAATGAAATAAAGTATAATTATAGTCAATTAGATAATATAATAAAAATTATTAGTAATATTTAATTTGGATTAAGAAGGGGAAAATGATGGACGAGTATATTTGTAAGATTGCAACAATAGAAGAAATGGAACAAAATTGGAATTGTTTAGTTGAAATACATAAAGATAATAATGCTTGGAAAATTTGGAAAGAAAAAGCTATTAAAGATATGCAAAATAGAAATACAATAGTATATTATGGAATACTTAATGGTATAGTAATATCAGAGGCAACTGCCTTTATTGCTAGTGTAAATGTTCAAAATAGCGATGGATTAGTAAATGATAACACAGCATATTTGTCTGCTTTTAGAACTAGAGAAGAATATCAAGGCAAAAAATATTTTTCAAAGTTATATAATTTTATGGAAAAAGATTTAAAAAGACGAGGATATTCAAAACTAACATTAGGTGTAGAACCTTGTGAAACAACGAATATAAAGATTTATTTTAACTATGGATTTACAGATTATATAAAAACAGCTTATGAAATTTATCCTGCTAAAAATGAAAATGAAGAACCAGAAAAGATTTTAGTTAATTATTATTCAAAGCAATTAAAGGATGACGAAGAATTTTTTTATGAAATAGTAAAATTAGAAGAAAAAGATAGAGAAAAAGTTAATGCAATTTTAATTAATGAGTGGGAAGCAACTGATATTATAATTAGAGGGAAAGTCATTGATGGAACAAAATTAGATGGTTTTATTGCATTAAAAAATAACGAAATCATTGGATTAATTACATATATGGTAGAAGCAAATGAATGTGAAATATGCTCATTAAATAGTTTTGTTGAAAATAAAGGAATTGGAACAGCATTAATAAATAAAGTTAAAGAATATGCAGAAAAAAATAGTTGTAGCAGAATTAAGTTGATTACAACAAATGATAATATTAGAGGATTAGAATTTTATCAAAAAAGGGGTTTTACATTTTCTAATTTATTTAAGAATAGCATTGAAGAGTATTCAAGAAAATTAAAACCACAAATACCTTTATATGCAGATAATGGACTACCTATAAAAGATGAAATCGAACTAGAGATGACAATTATGTAAATTTGACAATAATAAGAAAATATGCTACAATAGAAAACATAATTTAAGAGTTTATCTAGGGTTACAAAATCCGAGCGATAAAGGACAATTAAAATAGATTGATTGTTTACACGAAAGTGAGATTATATAAAAGTCTTGCAAAGGAGTCTTAAAAAAGATTCTTTTGTGAGGCTTATTTTTTATTATAAGGGGAAGGGCTTTCTATGAGAAAATGGAAGGTAAAGTATTAAAAACAGAAAAAATAATATTTGGAAATAAAGAATATGAAGAAATAATATATGAATATGATATTTCTAAAATATAATAATGAAAGGAGATTTCGCATGGATGAAATAATTGAATTGGATATAAAAAATTTTGAGAAATGTAACAATATTTGGAATATGGAAAAAAATAAGGATCTAAAAGATAGATTTTATAAAGAATTATTAAATAAAAATAGGATAACTTTTGTATATATGAAAGATAAAGAGTATATAGCTGAAATATCAATAGTTTTTAATAAAAATGATGAGGATTATACAATTCCAGGAAAACGATTATATATTTCAAGAATAATCGTAAAAAAAGGGTTAAGAGGTAAAGGATATGGTAAGAAACTTATGAATTATGCTATAGATTATGCAAAAAAGCAAAAATATGAGGAATTATCTTTAGGTGTAAATTTAGACAACTATATCGCTTTAAAATTATATGTTGGATTAGGATTTACGAAAATTCAATATATAGGCGAAGATGCAGATGGAAAATATGTAAAATTAATTAAAAGTTTATAATAAATTTAAAGAAGGTGTTTGATTTGAATAAAGAAATATTAGAATTAATTATTCCAACAAATGAATATAAAGAGCAAGTAATGAAATACAGAAAGATCTTTTTAGAAAATGAGGAGTCTTTTGATGGTTGTGCTGGATTAGAAGAATGTAATACATACGAAGAATGGCTTGATTTTGAAAACAGGCTATCTAAAAAATATGGAGAAAACTATGTTCCATCAGATGTATATTTGGGGATTAGAAAAAGTGATAACAAACTTATAGGAATTATTGATATTAGAAAAAGATTAACAGATTTTTTATACAATTATGGTGGAAATATTGGATATAGTGTAATTCCAGATGAAAGAAGAAAAGGTTATGCTACAGAAATGTTAAAGCAGATTTTACCTAAATGTAAATCTATGAATATTAATAGAGTTTTACTAACTTGTGATAAAGAAAATATAGGATCAGCAAAAACCATTATAGCAAATGGTGGTGTGCTAGAAAATGAAGTTATAGATAAAGTAGGTTTAAGTAAATCAGGAACAATTCAAAGATATTGGATTAGTTTAAAGAAAAGATATGCAGATAGATTTGTTGGAAATAGAGCAAATGCCGATTTAAGAATAATATCTATTTCAGATGACTATTTTAGTGGCGATATTTATTTTTACAAATTTATTGATGTTAAAGATAAAATACTTATACCAAATGGAAAATGCATAATGGACAATAATTATAAATGGCTAGAATTTTATGATTATTCTTCAAAAGTAAAATTAACTGCTATTTATGATGAAAACAGTGAAATTATTGAATGGTATTTTGATATAGCAAGAGAAATTGGCAAAGATAATGGAATACCTTATGAGGATGACCTATATCTTGATGTTGTTGTAACACCAAGTGGAGAGATTATATTACTTGATGAAGATGAATTGAAAGAGGCTTTTAACAAAAGAGAAATGACTAAAGAAGAATATGAAAATGCTTATGAAGAAGCAAAGCAATTAATGAATAAATTAAAAAATAATAAAGACAAATTAAAGGAATATACCGATAAGTATTTGTTTCAAATGTTAGGAGTGAGTTAGCAATGAAAATTGAAAGTAAAAGACTTATTTTAAGAAATTGGGAAGATAGCGATGTAGAAGATATAGTAGAAGGATTAAATAATATAGAGGTTTCAAAATGGATGGCTAGTGTTCCTTATCCATATACTGAAAATGATGCGAAAAAATTTATAGAATATGCGAAAAGCCAAGATGAAAATGTTAAAATTTCATTAGCAATAGTATTAAAATCTAGTAATAAAGTTATTGGAGGTACAGAGATTAGAAATATTAATAAAAAAGATGGAACTTGCAGTGGTGGAATATGGCTTAATGAGAAATATCAAAAGAATGGTTATGGTACAGAGGCTTTCAGTAGCAGAAATAGATATTGCTTTGATATTTTAGGATTAAGAAGAATTGAAAACGGATATTTTAAAGGAAATGATAAATCTCATAATATGCAATTAAAGCTTGGCTATAAAGATGAGGGAGTAAGAAGAAAAAAATTTTTTTGCTTAGCAACAAATGAATATGTAGATGAATGTGTAACAGGATTGTTGAAAGAAGAATTTATAGAATGGAGTGATAAGAATGTATAAGAAAATAGAACCAAATAATTCAATTTTTGAAAGTGCAGAATTTCAAGAGGATAAATATAAGTTTAATATTGTGTCAAAAATTTTAGCAGGAGATGAAATATTATTATATAGTGATGAAGAAAATTATTTTTTTGCAAGAAATAAAGTAGGAATGCCAACATGGATTTGGACAAAAGATGGATTAGAAGATAGACGAATACTTGAGGAAACAAAAGAAGTTATAAGTAAATATTTAACTAATTTGGAATATGATCAATTTACCTGCAAAAAAGAATATTATGATTTTTTAACACAAAGTGGTTATGATAAACTTAACAAAGAAGACTATTTTGAATTAGGATTTTTATCTTGTGATAAAGTAAAAAGTGTAAAGCCAGTAGATGGAAATATGGTTTTATGTACAAATAAAGAAGATAAAGAACTATTAACTCTTTTTATTAAGTTTGTAGAATTTGCTAATAAAACTTTAAAAAGTATAAAAGAAGATTCTTTAGAAGAATTAACAGAAGAAATGGGGAGACAAATAGACCAAAAACGATTATTTTGTTGGAAAAATAAAGATGGCAAAATAGTTTGTATTGCTAACTTTCAAGTATTAGGAGATACTGCAAGAATAGGACATGTTTTCACATTAGAAGAAGAACGAGGAAAAGCTTATGCAACTAATTTAATCCATGGTTTAACAGAGAAATTATTAAGTAAGGGATTACAACCACTACTATATACAGATTATAGTTATCCGGCATCTAATAAAGCATATATTAATGCTGGATATGAAGATAAAGGTATATTAATTAATTTTAGCTGTAGTAGAGAAAAAAGAAAACTGAAAAATGAAATATAGATAAATTATGATAACAGATAGTTTTGATGATAAATCAATGGTACAATGAGAATTAAATAGTTAAAAACTAGATGTGTAATAACATCTAGTTTTTATAGTTCCCTATCCCATTCTTTTTCTCTTTCTTCTTTAGTTATTTGTTTTACTGGATCTATAAAAGTATTAGTTTCTTTTTCAAAGTTTCGAATAAGTTCTTTTGATTCTCCAAAATTAAATTTATTACAAATCCATTCAATAAATTTTTCAATGGTAGTATAGAATCTATCAATTATTTTGTACAGCCTATTATTTTCCTTTTCTAACTTGTTATATTTATTTTCATATTCCCATTCAAGAGTAGAGGATTTTTTCTTATATTCATTTTCTAAATTATCTACCTTATTATGCAAAGCTCTATTATCAGCAATTATAGAATCACGTTCTTTTTGATATTTAGTAGCTTCATTTACAATTTTAGATTGTTTTGAAAGCTCCTTTTTTAGTGATTTATTTTCAATAGCTAATTCTTTTATTATTTCTTCTTTTGGTTTTATAACATCATTTAAAATTTTCTCATTTTTATTGAACATAAATTTTTTCAAATCTTTTATATCTGTTTCTTCAGGAATATCATAGGTAATACTTTCAACTAGCTTTTTAGTATTCTCAAAGTTAGTTAATTCTTTATATTCAGCTAAATCTATGTGTTTTCTATTAGTTTCTTCTTTTGGTAAGCCTCTTTCTAATTCAAAATTATGTGATACCATATATTTATAAAAAGCATTTTGTAGTTGTCTATAACTATCTTTTTCTCTCCAAAACTCGCTACAAGCTAGTTTATCTATATTATTGCCTTTTTTATCGGTGGTATGAACAACAGGTAAAAAAACAAGGTGCATATGTGGACTTTCTTCATCCATATGCACCTGTGCAGACATTATATATTTTTCACTTAAGTTTTTATATTCAGATACAAACTTATATGCTGTTTTAAAATATCGTTTTGTTTCTTCTTCTCCTATTTTATCAAAAAAATCTTTATCTGATGTGATAATATATTCACAAGCAATATTGCTAACTGTTTTTATTTGTCCTTTTAAATCATATTCTTTCCTCAGCCTGTCAAATTCTTTCTCATAACTATACATAGGTTGTTTTAATGAGTAATTCAAATAAGTTTTTTCTTTATAAATATTTTTGTTAGAATAATTATAATTTCTTCTTTCATTGTGCCTATATATTCCTTTTAGATTATCTCTTTTATATTTCACATTTCTTATAATAGCATAACTCATCTTTATATACACCTCCTTTGATGTATTTTTTAGCATAGCTTTGCAG
>OCPV01001671.1_pt1 | contig 11570 bp, 13 predicted proteins | sample 1538511 | NCBI WGS metagenome assembly OCPV01 (sample SAMN04571704, study PRJEB22368) | human gut metagenome | biome: human gut; material: stool | host: Homo sapiens | place: Luxembourg | collected 2012-08-30 | reverse complement strand
GGAAAAAACAAAAAAGTAAAGAAAATATTAATATATATATTGATTTTAGCAATTATAGTATATATATTATATACAATTTATTTACTAATAAAAGATCCTACAAATATTATGACAGTTGAAGAAGGAGAGCTTACACAAGAAGAAACTTTAATTGGTTATGTTATAAGAGATGAACAAGTAGTACAAGGTGAAAATTATAAAAATGGAATGGAACAGATAAAGTCAGAAGGAGAAAGAGCTTCTAAGGGTGAAAATATTTTTAGATATTATAGTACAAATGAGGAATCTCTAAAACAAAAAATTGCAGAATTAGACAATAAAATACAAGAAGCAATGACTAGTGATGCAAACCTTGCTTCATCATCTGATATGAAACTATTAGAAAATCAAATTGATGAAAAGATGGAAAATATTAATAAAATAACAGATAGTAAGACTTTAACAGAATATAAAAAAGAAATAGATCAATTAGTATCAAGAAAAGCAAAGATTGCAGGAGATTCTAGTCCACAAGGTTCATATTTAAATCAATTAATAGAAGAAAGAAGAGGATATGAAAGTGAGTTAAATTCTGGAGCGGAATATGTAACAGCACCTATTAGTGGAATTGTGTCATATAAAGTAGATGGATTAGAAAGTGTACTTACACCAAACAATTTTAGTGAATTAAATAAAGAATATTTAGAAAGTTTGAATTTACAAACAGGAAAAGTAGTAGCAACAAGTGAAGAAGCGGGAAAAGTTATAGATAATTTTGCTTGCTATATTGCAACAGTTGCAACTTCTGATGAAGCAAAAAAAGCAGAAGTAGGAGACAAAGTAAATGTGAGATTATCAAATAATACAGAGCCATCAGCAGAAATAACAAATATAGTAAAAGAAGATGATGGAGAAGTATTGTTAATTTTGAAATTAACAAATCAAATAGAAGAATTGATAAATTATAGAAAAATATCTTTTGATTTAATATGGTGGAGTGATACAGGTTTAAAAGTACCAAATGTAGCAATTGTTACTCAAGATGACAAAGATTATGTTGTAAGAAATAGAGCAGGATATTTAAATAAATTATTAGTAAAAGTAACAAGAAGAGGAGATAAATATTCAATTGTTGAACCATATGATACAGAAGAATTAAAAGAGCTAGGGTACTCTAGTGAAGAAATTATAAATTATAGAAAAATATCAATTTACGATGAAATAATACTAAATCCAGATTTAAGTAAAGCAGAAGAATAATTTAATATTTTGCAATATTACAAAAATATTACAAAAATATTAAATTTATATAACATTAATAAAAAATATTGACTTTTTTGGAAAAAAATAAGATACTTATACCATGCAAAGGAAAGAAAATTTAGGAGGTTTTTTTATGTCAGGAGCATTAATGAATAAAGTTTGGGATTTATTTGGAATGGATTCAGCTCAACCTGAAGAAGAGGAAGAAAATGTATATGGTTATGATGAAGAATTAGAAGATGAAGAACCAGAAGTAGAAGATAAAAAAATATTTGGAAGAAAAAATAAAGTTGTACAAATGCAACAAGCGCAAAGTCAACCAAATGCAATCAAAATGGTTATATCACAACCAACATCATTTGAACAATCAGATGAAATTTGTAGTTTCTTAAAAGAAAGAAAATCAGTTATTGTAAATCTAGAATATGTAAATAAAGAAGTTGCTAGAAGAATAGTTGATTTTATTAGTGGTGGAGTTTATGCATTAGATGGATATATACAAAAAGTATCAAACTCAATCTTTTTAGTAGCACCATCAAATTATGAAATTACAAATGAAATGGCAAGAGAAGAAATGAAAAATAAATTATCAGTTTCATGGTTAAAAAACAATGGAATCAATTAAGATTTAACTAACATAAGGGGGAAAAACAATGATAACTCCATTAGATATTGAAAACAAAAAGTTTTCTAAGCAAGTAGTAAATGGATATAATGTAGAAGAAGTAGACGATTTTTTAGATGACTTAACAGTTGACTATACAAAAAGCTATAAAGAAACATCAGAATTAAAAACAAAAGTTGAAGAATTGGAAAAAAGCTTAGAACACTATAAAACAATAGAAGATACATTACAAAACACACTATTAATGGCTCAAAAAACAGCAGAAGATGTTAAAAATGTAGCAAAACAACAAGCAGATCAAATTATAAATGAAGCAAAAGGAGCAGCTCAAAAACAAGCAAATGATTTAGATAATGAAATAGTTGCTAAAAAGAAAGAATTAGAAGACATAAAAAAACAATTTGATATATATAAAGCAAAAATGGAATCATTATTAATATCACAATTAGAGTTATTAAAAGATATAAATAAAAAAGAAGATAATGAATTTTAATTTTTCAATATACAAAAGAAAACTATCTATCAAAGTAGATAGTTTTTTTTGTCGTATAAAAAGCGAAATTCAAAGAAAAATGTTACAAAAGAGTAAATATATTACAGAACTGTTAAATATATGTTACATTTATATGAATAGTATTGACCATTAAGAGAAAAAAGAATAAAATAGGTGTGTGATAGAAAGGTAATAAAATGAGAGTTATAAGTGGAACAGCAAGAGGAACCAAATTATATACATTAGATGGGTCACTTACAAGACCTACATTAGATAGAGTCAAAGAATCTTTATTTAACATTATTAGTCAAGAAATAAAAGGATGTGTTTTTTTAGACTTATTTGCAGGAAGTGGAGCAATAGGAATAGAAGCTGGAAGTAGAGGAGCAAGTAAAGTTATTTTATGTGATAAATCAAAAGAGGCAGTAAATATAATAAAGAAAAATATAGAAAAGACACACCTAGAAGAAGTTACAAAAGTATATTGTAATAATTATGAGGATTTATTAAATAAAGATTTTTTAGAGAAACCAGACATAATTTATTTAGACCCACCATATGATACGGATTTTGCGTATTTGGCAACAAAACAAATAATAAAAAATGACTTATTAACAAAAGATACTTTAATAATTATAGAAACAGATGATATAGAAAAAATAGAAAAACAAATACAAAAACTAGAAGTAGAAAAAATAGACTTAAGAAAATATGGACGTGCATATCTCATATTTCTAAAAAAGAAATAATGGGAAAAGGAAGGGGTAAACCATGGAAATTTTTACATTATTAGAAACTTTAGAAGATTTATTAGAAAGAAGCAGAAACTTGCCTTTTTCAGAAAAAAGTATTGTAAATAAAGATGAAATGTTAGATTTAATAAAAGAAATAAGACTTAAACTTCCAGATGAGCTGAAACAAGCTAAATGGGTAAAAGAAGAAAGGCAACGTATATTAGTTGAGGCTCAAAAAGAAGCTGATGGAATTGTTAAAGAGGCAGAAAATAGAATAATTGCAATGATAGACGAACATGAAATTACAAGAAAAGCTTACGAACAAAAAACTGAAATAATTGAAACAGCAAACGAAATGTCTAGAGAAATTTCAACAGGTACAAAAGAATATGCTGATAGTATATTATCAAACACAGAAGATGTATTAAACGAAACATTAAATAAGCTAGGAAAAAATATGACAGAAGCTTTGAATTTAATGCAAATATCTTTAGAAGATACAATAAAAACAATACAAACAAGCAGAAAAGAACTAAAATAAATGATGATATCTAAAGCGAAGAAGTCAGATTCTAAACATCTGACTTTTTTAAGGATTAATGGAAGGTGGAAAAATGGCAAAAAAAAGAAGATATAAAAAAAGAAAAACAGCTTCAAAAGTTGATGTAGCAGTTATTGCATTAATAGTTATAAGTGTACTTTTTGCAGTACTTATATATACAAAATCAGGAATAATAGGAACAAAACTAAATGAAATATGTGGAGGAATGTTTGGAATCATCCAATATGTATTGCCAATAGGAATATTTGCAATAGCGATAAAAATGGCTTGTGATGGAAAGGATGAATTAAAATCTAAAATAATTCAATATTTAATATTAATAGTTAGTTTATCAGTATTATTTAGTCTTTTCCAAATAGCAGGAGGAGAATTGCAAACAAATAAAGAATTATCAGAGGTAGTACAAGATGCATATTCTATTGGTACTCAAAGTAGAGGTGGAGGAGCAATAGGAGCAGTTGCAGCAGTTCCACTAACAAATTTACTTCGGAGAAGTAGGAGCAATTATTCTATGTATTGGTGTTGCAGCAGTTTTAATAGTTTTCACATTTGGAATCAATATGTCTGAACTAATACAAGAATTTGCATATAATATGCAAGATAAAAAAGAAGAAAGAAAAGCACATAGAGAAGAAATAAGAAAACAGAGAATAGATGAGATAGAAGAAACACCAGCACAAAGAAGAAAACGTGAAAGAGAAGAAAGAAAAGTCCAAAGAGAAATGGAAAAACTAAATCAAGAAAAAGATCAAATGGCAGGTGAGCAAATAAAAATAAATTTCGGGGGCAGACTATTAGATAGTCAAGAAGAAACAAAAGGACTAAAAAAATATGACCACAGTAAAGATGATTTAGAACCATTAACAAAACAATCAAAAGAAAAAATGCAACCAGATGTATTGGAAAACAATCTATTTAGACAAGTAGAAGAAGAAAAACAAGATAAGAAAAAAGAAGTTCTACAATTAGAACATAGTGTTGTAGTTGAAGATGAACATTATGAATACCCACCAATCGAACTTCTTGCAAAATCACCTAAAAAGACGTTAAAAGGTGGAGCAAAAGCCCTAACAGATACAGCAACAAAATTACAAAAAACACTATATAGTTTCGGAGTATCTGCAAAAGTAGAAAATGTATCTGTAGGACCTGCAATTACTCGTTATGAGCTTAAACCTGCAGAAGGTGTAAGAGTAAGTAAAATTGCAAACTTAGCAGATGATATTGCTCTAAATTTAGCAGCAGAAACTATAAGAATTGAAGCTCCAATTCCAGGGAAACAAGCAGTAGGAATCGAAGTTCCAAATAAAGAAAAAGAAGTAGTTCATCTAAGAGAAGTTTTAGATAGTGATGAATTTAAAAATAGTAAATCAAAACTTTGTATAGCACTTGGAAAAGATGTAGCAGGAAATATTCAATTAGCAGATATAGGAAAAATGCCACATGTCTTAATTGCAGGAAGTACTGGTTCAGGAAAAAGTGTATGTATAAATACAATTATTACAAGTATTGTATATCATGCAAAACCAAGTGAAGTAAAATTTGTAATGGTGGACCCAAAAGTTGTAGAATTATCAGTATATAACGGAATACCACATCTATTAATTCCAGTAGTAACAGACCCTAAAAAAGCAGCAGGAGCTTTAGCATGGGCAGTACAAGAAATGGATGATAGGTATAACAAATTCGCAAGTAAGGGAGTTCGTGATTTAAAAGGATATAATAAAGCAATAGAAAAAGAAAATGAAGCAGGAAAATTACCACAAATAGTAATAATTATAGACGAGCTTGCAGACTTAATGATGGTTGCCAAAAACGATGTAGAAGATGCAATATGCCGTTTAGCACAAAAAGCAAGAGCAGCAGGAATGCACTTAGTAATTGCTACACAAAGACCATCAGTAGATGTAATTACAGGATTAATTAAAGCAAATGTACCATCAAGAATTGCATTTGCAGTATCATCACAAGTAGACTCAAGAACAATTTTAGACACAGTAGGAGCAGAAAAACTATTAGGAAAAGGAGATATGCTATTTTTCCCATCTGGAGCACCAAAACCTTCAAGAGTTCAAGGTACATTTGTATCAGATGATGAAGTAGAAAAAATAGTAGATTTCATAAAATCAAATGGAACAGCAACATATAGTGAAGATATATTAGAAACAATTGAAAATAATAATAAAACAGATAAAGAAATAGCAGAAAGTAGTGAAGATGACGATACAGACCCATTTTTAATGGATGCAATAAAAACTGTTGTAGAAACAGGACAAGCATCAACATCTTTTATACAAAGAAGATTTAAAGTAGGATATGCAAGAGCAGGAAGAATAATAGACCAAATGGAAGAAAGAGGAGTAATATCAGGTTACCAAGGAAGTAAACCAAGAGAAGTGTTAATGACTCTAGAAAAATTACATGAATTACAAATGGGAACAAGTGAAGAGGCAACAAAAGAAGGATGAGACAAAGAGGGACGGAGCATTTTTGTCTCACTTTTAAGAATTGGGACAAAGAAGGAGCTAGGTAAAAATGTCTCACTTTTAAGAATTAACTTAAAAGCAAATTGAAAGTCGATTTGAGACAAAAATGCTCCGTCCCCGAAAGTCTCAAGAAAGGAGAAGAAATGCAAAAGAAAAAGGAAAATTTGATAGAAAAAATAGTTAAAAGAAACTATCAATCTGAGTTAGAAGATATTTTGGAAAAAAAATATTTTGAAGAAAATGTAAAAAGTACTCTCCTTAGTATTTTATATAAAATAGAAGCAGCATATAAAGATTATGAAACAGTAAAGGTTGATGTTGATTCAAAAGAAGAATATATTCAACATTTTTTAGACAGCATAGAGTTTGAATGTGATGATATAAAACTTGTAAAATTACATTCTAGAGAAAGTGAAATGTTAGGAAATAAGACATTTTTGGTAGAAAAGAATAAGAAAAGAATAATATGTTATCCAATTGAAAGAAAGCTACTTTATTGTGTTGCAAAAATCAGTAGAAGAACAAAAATAATAAAAGACAGTTATCCTATAATTAATAAAACATTATCAGATTTAATAAACACAGGTGCAAATATCAATATGGTAGAGCCGTTAAGAGATTTTAATGGTTATTCATGGACTACCATAGATAGAGAAATAGAAAGTATTAAACATAATTTAATATATCAAAATCTAAGAATTTTGCTTGGAAATGAATTTTTGAATAAATGGTTAAATAATCATGAATTTATAATAGATTATATGGAACGTTTTATAAATAAAATGGAGATAGAATATGGAGAAAAACTAGCAGATGAATTTATAGAAAAACTAAAAGAGATATCAGTATTGTTAGAAATGAAATATGACAAAAAAACAAAAGAGCAATTAATAAAAATGAAAGAACAAGTTGAAGAAAAATTAGATAAAATAAAAGATAATGCAGAGTTTGTCGAAAATATAACAAGAGAAAAAAGAAAAATTACAGAAGAAATAAAGAGAATTGATGAAACATTAAATAATAAAGACCTTTTACAGGAAGAATATGAGGAAAGAAATAAAAATCTTCCACTTGAAGAAAAGATTTTTAGTTTAAGGATTTTATCAAAACTAATGATAGAAGAAAGAGAAAATAAGATAAGTAAAATAGAAAGATTAAATGATTTGCTAATTCCGCAAAAATTTATAGAATATAAACAACAATTACAACAAAAAGAAAAATACTTAAAATTATTAGAAACAAAAGAATTAGAAAAAGAAATAACTAATAAAACTATAGAACTTCAAAAAACGTTTTTGAAATGTGTTGAAATTCAAATAAGAAATATAAAGACTAAACAAGAGATTCAAAAACTAGTAAAAACATTTAGATATTATAATAAATTACCTTTTGAAGAAGGAAAGAACATTTCTGAAGTCAAAGGATTGGAAAGCAAAATAGAAGAAACAAGTAGGAAATTGATAGAAAAAGCTTATGAATTAAAAGCACTAGAAGAAATATCAAAAAATGAGGATGTAAATTATAAAATAATAAAAAAAGTATTTGATACACGAAGTATTAATTTAGAAGAACTATATATAAAAATTATAAAAGAAAAAGACAGATATTTTTTACAAACATTTGATGAAAAACTAGCAGAAGAAAAAATAGAATTAGAAACATTAGAAATGATAAATAAAAAAGAACTTGCTTTAAAAATAGGTAAAAAGATAAAAATATTTTCATAAATTAATAAGGAGGAATGGCAATGAAAATAACCTTTTTAGGTGCAACTAGAACAGTTACAGGTTCAAACTTTTTAGTAGATGCTTGTCGGAAAAAAATTTTTAGTGGATTGTGGAATGTGGCAAGGAAAAGCTGAAATCGAAGAACAAAATTCAGAAGAATTTGAGTTTAATCCTAGAGATATAGATTTTATGTTATTAACACATGCACATATTGACCATTCAGGAAGAATTCCAAAACTATATAATGAAGGATTTAAAAACAAAATTTATGCACATAAGGCAACTTGTGACTTATGTACTTTAATGCTTCCAGATAGCCGGACATATTCAAGAAATGGAAAGTCAGTGGAAAAATAAAAAAAGGAAAAGAAAAGGAGAAAAAGAATTACCACCAATTTATACAGCAGAAGATGCATTAAAATGTTTAGAAATATTTGAACCAGTTCAATATGATGAAATAATAGAAATAACAAAAGATATTCATGTAAGATTTAATGATGCAGGTCATATGCTTCGGGTCTAGTATAATTGAATTATGGGTAAATGAAGATGGAAAAGAAACAAAAACAGTATTTACAGGAGATTTAGGAAATAATGATATACCACTTCTTAGTTCTCCAACAATGATAGAAAATGCAGATTATTTAGTAATGGAATCAACTTATGGAAGTAGATTACATTTAAGAAATGATGAAAAAGCGAAAATCTTCTTAGATGTAGTATCAGAGACATTAGATAAAGGAGGAACAGTAGTTATACCATCATTTGCTGTAGGAAGAACTCAAGAAATATTATACGAAATAAATAGATTAAAAGATGAACATAAAGATGATGAAGATTTCAAAGAAAAATATAGAACATTAATGAAAGCAGATGTATTTGTGGATAGTCCGCTTGCAATATCAGCAACAGAAGTATTTAGAGAAAATGCTAATTTATTTGAACCAGAAGTGCAAGAAGAAATAATGAGAGGAGATAATCCTCTTGAATTTCCGGGGTTGCATTTTACAAGAACTGCTGATGAATCAAAAGCACTAAATGAAAGTAATAATGCTAGTATAATAATTTCAGCAAGTGGAATGTGTGAAGTAGGAAGAATAAAACATCACTTAAAACATAATTTGTGGAATCCAAATTCAACAATTTTATTTGTTGGTTATCAGGCCCCAGGAACTTTAGGATATGATATTGTAAATGGAGCAAAGAAGGTAAAAATATTTGGAGAAGAAATTGCAGTAAATGCAAGAATTGAATATATAGAAGGATATTCAGGCCATGCTGATCAAGAAGGACTTATGAATTTTATATATTCATTTATAACAAAACCAAAACATATCTTCTTAGTACATGGAGAGCCAGAATCTCAAGATGTATTAAAAGGAAAAATAGATGAAGAAACCAAAATTCCAGTTTCAATACCAGAGTTTGGAGAAACTTATGAGATTACTTCCGAAGAAGTAAAACTAACAAATAAAATAGAAAGAAAAGTAGTAAGAACCTTAAGAGATGAAATTTCTCAAAGATTAACAAAATTAAAACCAGAAATTGAAGAAATGGAAAAATATATAAGAGAAGATATAGCTAATGAAAACTTAAGAGATGAAGATATATTCAGAATAAATGAAAAAATAAAAGATTTAGAAAAACAAATAGCAAATGTTGTAGAAGGATAAAACTTAAGAAAAAGAGAGGAAAAAGAATGGAAAACAAATATTTAAATGAAGCTATAATAGGAAATAAAAATATGCTTGTAACATTTACAGAAAAAGGAGAGTTACAAAGATTATACTTTCCAGCTAAAGATAATAGACAATATATAAACTTTTTTCATACAGGGGTAAAAATAAATGAATCAGATTTGATATATTTACATCAAGATATAAATAATAATTATAAACAATATTATGAACCAGATACAAATATATTAAATACAGAAATAACAAATACTTACTTTAATTTAAAAATACTTCAGACAGATTTTTGTCCATTAAAAGAAAATATATTAGTAAAAAAATATGTGTTTTTTAATGATGCGACAATTGATTTAGACGTAAGCTTTTATGTGCATTCAGAACTATTATCAGATTATAATAATCATGTTGGTTGTAAGGTAGTAGATTATGGAATGTTACAATATGCACATGACTATTATGTTGCAACTGTTGCAAAAGACTACCCTATATTTAAACATCAAATAAACGGAAGTAAAGAAACAATAAAAAGAGCAGAAATTCAAGATAAAGATTATATAGGAATGTCTAAAGATTCTAGTGTTGGATATAAAATAGGTAATTTGAAGCCAAACGAAAAAAAGGAAATATATTTAATAATAAAAATAGATGAAAATAATAATATATCACAAATGGAAGATGAAATAGACAGAGTAAGAAGATTAGACTTAGAAAAAGAATATACTAACACAAAAACATTTTGGAGAAAATATGTAAAATCACATAATGGTTTAAATTTAAAAGAACCAGAAAACAGCTATGAAGAAAGAATGTATGAAATCTATAGAAGAAGTATTTTACTATTTCCTTTGTTTACAAACCCAGAAACAGGTGGAATAATAGCTTCTCCAGAAATAGATGAAAACTTTACAAAATGTGGAAGATATGCATATTGTTGGACAAGAGATGCTGTATTTATTACAAAAGCAATGGATATTTTAAAAATGGAAAAAGAAACAGATAAATTTTTCAAAGTCTTTTGTAAAAAAACACAAAGTAAAAATGGAATGTGGGAACAAAGATTTTTCACAGATGGAAAACTAGCTCCATGCTGGGGATATCAAGTAGATGAAACAGCAAGTGTGGTTTATGGAGTGTATGAACACTATAAACATTCAAAACAGGAAAAGTTCTTAAAAGATAATTTGAAAATGTGTGAAAAAGCAGTAGATTTCTTAGAAAAATATGTAAAAGATTGGCTAAATATTGAAGGAATAGAAGATAGAGACAAAGATGTTGTAAAAGAAGAAATAGAAGAAACTCAAGCAAGATTAGGAAGAGAACATAAATATCATGTAAGTTATGACTTATGGGAAATGAATGAAGGAGTTCATTTATATTCCTTAGCAAGTATCTATTCTGCATTTGAAAGTATGATAAAAATATATAATGCACTTGGAAAAAATGTTTCAGAATTTGAAAATAATAGATTAAAAGAAGAAAAAATTGAAAAAACAAAGAAAAGATTAGAAAAACTACAACTAGAAATCAAAAAATATATAGAAGAAAATTTATATGACGAAGAGAAAAAATGTTATGTAAGAAACTTAACAGATAGAAAAATGGATATAAGCATTTTAGGTGCAGTAGTTCCATTTAATGTATTTAAACCTAAAGAAAACAAAGTAAAAAATACAGTAGAAAACATAAACTTACATTTAAGAACATATACAGGTGGTTATCAAAGATTTGAAAATGACCATTATATGAATGGAAATCCATGGCCAATTGCAAACCTTTGGATGACACTATACTATCTAGAATCAGGAGAAAAGAAAAAAGCAAAAGAAACATTTGACTTTGTAGTAAAAACAGCAGGAAAGCATTATTTACTTGGAGAACAAATAGATAATAACACATTAAAACCAAGCTGGGTAATAGGACTTCGGTTGGTCACACGCAATGTTTATAATAGTTTTAGAAAAAATATTAAATAGTTGAGACAAAGGGGACGGGCTTATTTTGTGTCAT
>OCPV01001670.1_pt1 | contig 11575 bp, 12 predicted proteins | sample 1538511 | NCBI WGS metagenome assembly OCPV01 (sample SAMN04571704, study PRJEB22368) | human gut metagenome | biome: human gut; material: stool | host: Homo sapiens | place: Luxembourg | collected 2012-08-30 | reverse complement strand
TGGAGCGTATCTGTATCGATACGCTCCATTGACTGTTTTATGAACACCCATCTAACCGTCCCGGTTTTTTGCGCTATCTTACAGGCCGAGCTTCTGCTCGAGCTGTTCTTTGGACTGCGCGCCGACAGCCGCAGCGACAACGGCATTATCCCGCAGCAGCACGAGCATCGGGATGCTCTGCACGCGGAAGGCCTGCGCCAGCTCCGGCTCTTCGTCGACATTGACCTTGCCGACGGCAATCTCGGGATGGGCCGCGGCGATCTCCTCGACAACGGGGGAGACCATGCGGCACGGGCCGCACCACTCCGCCCAGAAATCCAGCAGCACGGGCTTGTCCGCCCGCGCGACGAGCTCATCATAATTTGTCGCTGTGATCTTCAGCATGGGATGCTTCCTCCTTTATGGGGTCTTTTGTTTTATAGTACAGCATGCAATGGCAGTACCCCTCGAAATTGGGATCCTGCATCTGCTCGCGGAATTCCTTGCAGATGCACTTGTTGTCTTCGGTCTTTTCGAGCCTGCACGGGCAGTAGCCCCCGCGGCGGCGAAGCCCCTCGCGGATCTGCGCGACAAGCTCCTTATCTTCATTCAGACGGATGGCCATATGCGTCGCCTCTTTCTTTTTCGGGGCCGCATCCTTCCAGCGGCTCCTTTCTGATATTCCTATCGTACCACGGCGCGGCGAAGAATCGGTGACGGATTTATGAATTTTTCAGCGCCGCCTGATACTCCAGATATTCGTCATACGTCCCGAGGCGGTCGCAGATCGTGCCGTCCGGGCGGAATTCAATGATGCGGTTCGCCACGGACTGCAGCATCTCGTGGTCGTGGCTGGCCAGCAGGATATTTCCCGGGAAGGCGATGAGGCCCTTGTTCACGGCCTGAATGGACTCCATGTCCAGATGGTTCGTCGGCTGATCGAGCAGGATCACGTTCGCTCCCGAGAGCATCATGCGCGAGAGCATGCAGCGGACCTTCTCACCGCCGGAGAGCACCTTAACGGATTTGAACACATCCTCGCCGGAGAACAGCATCCGCCCGAGGAAGCCGCGCAGATACACGTCATCCTTCTTTTCGGAGAACTGGCGCAGCCAGTCGACAAGCGTCTCGTCGTGGCCGTCGAAATACTCGCTGTTGTCCTTGGGGAAGTAGCTCTGCGACGTGGAAACGCCCCACTTGACCGTGCCCTCATCCGGCTCCAGCTCGCCCATGAGGATCTTGAACATGGTCGTCTGCGCGACCTCGTTCTCGCCGACAAAAGCGATCTTGTCGCCGCGGTTGACGATGAACGAGACCTTGTCCAGCAGCTTCACGCCGTCGACGGTCTTCGAGACGTCCGTCACAAACAGGATGTCCTTGCCGACCTCGCGCTCCTGCGTGAACCCGACGAAGGGATAGCGGCGGGACGAGGCGGGCATCTCCTCCACGGTAAGCTTGTCGAGCAGGCGGCGGCGGGCCGTGGCCTGTTTGCTCTTGGCCTTGTTGGCAGAGAAGCGGGAGATAAAGGCCTGCAGCTCGGCGATCTTTTCCTCATTGCGCTTGTTCTTGCTGCGAATGAGGTTCTGCATGAGCTGGCTCGACTCATACCAGAAGTCGTAGTTGCCGACATACATGCGGATCTTACCGTAGTCGATATCGACGATATGTGTGCAGACGGTATTCAGGAAATGGCGGTCGTGGCTCACGACGATGACAAGGCCGTTGTCCTCGTAGTCCAGGATGAAATTTTCCAGCCAGTTGATGGACTCAATATCGAGGTTGTTCGTTGGCTCGTCGAGCAGGATAATGTCCGGCTGACCGAACAGGGCCTGCGCCAGCAGGACCTTGACCTTGATACGGCCGTCGGTGTCGGCCATACGGTCATTGTGCAGCTCCACGGGCACACCGAGGCCCTGCAGAATGCGGCTGGCATCGGACTCGGCCTCCCAACCGTTCAGCTCTGCGAACTCCGTCTCCAGCTCCGAAGCCAGCAGGCCGTCCTCATCGGAAAAATCGGGCTTGGCATACAGAGCGTCCTTCTGTTTCATGATATCATACAGGCGCTGGTTGCCCATAATGACCGTGTCGAGGATGGTATAGGCATCGTAACGGAACTGGTCCTGCTTCAGGACGGACATGCGCAGGCCCGGCTTGATGGAGATCGTGCCCTTCGTGGAGTCCAGCTCGCCCGAGAGCAGCTTCAGGAATGTGGACTTGCCCGCACCGTTTGCGCCAATCACACCGTAGCAATTGCCAGCGGTAAACTGCAGATCGACATGCTGGAACAGGAACGTTCCGCTATATTGCAGCGCAAGATCGCTGATCGTAATCATTGGAATCACCTCGGCAACAGTGTACCACAGATTCTGCAGAAAAGAAAGTGTAAAAAAATTGTGACAGCTCTTGCAAAACACGGAAAAGCGGCTATAATAGGGTTTAGCACTCAGGCACCAAGAGTGCCAATACGAAATAAGGAAGTTGATCCATATGGAAAAGAAACAGTTTCAGGCAGAATCGAAACGCCTGCTGGACCTGATGATCAATTCGATCTATACACACCGCGAGATCTTCCTGCGCGAGCTGATCTCCAACGCCTCCGATGCCATCGACAAGCTGGCCTATCAGGCCCTGACGGACGACACCGTCGGCCTGAGCCGGAGCGATTTTGCTATTCATCTGTCCACTGATGAGACGGCGCGCACGCTGACCGTTTCCGATAACGGTATCGGCATGACCCGCGAGGAGATGGAGGAGAACCTCGGTACCATCGCTCACAGCGGTTCACTCCGCTTCAAGAAGGAAATGGAGAAGAGCGACGATATCGACATCATCGGTCAGTTCGGCGTCGGCTTCTATGCCGCATTCATGGTCGCCGAGAAGGTCACGGTTATTTCCCGCCGCTTCGGCAGCGACGAGGCCTGGAAGTGGGAGTCCGAGGGCGCAGACGGCTACACCATGGAACCGTGCGAGCACACAGCCGCCGGTTCCGACGTCATCCTGACGCTCAAGGCCGACACGGACGAGGACAAGTATTCCGATTATCTGTCCGAATACCGCCTGCGCAGCCTTGTCCGCAAGTATTCCGACTACATCCGCTATCCGATCCGCATGGAGGTCTCCAGCCAGAAGCTCGTGAACGAGCCGAAGGAGGGCGAGGAGCCGAAGTATGAGACCGTCCGCGAGGAGCAGACGCTCAACTCCATGATCCCGATCTGGCAGAAGGCCAAGAAGGATGTCACGGAGGAGGAGTACAACAACTTCTATCACGAAAAATTCTTCGACTACGAAAAGCCGCTGAGCGTGCTGCACTTCGGCGTCGAGGGCGCCGTGACCTATAAGGCCCTGCTGTATATCCCGGCAAAGGCCCCGTATGACTTCTACACCCGCGACTATAAGGCCGGTCTGCAGCTTTATTCCTCCGGCGTGCTCATCATGGAAAACTGCGCCGACCTGCTGCCGGAGCACTTCCGCTTCGTCCGCGGCGTGGTCGACACGCAGGACCTGAGCCTGAACATCAGCCGCGAGATGCTGCAGCACACGAGAGAGCTGAAGGTCATCGCCGCCAACCTCGAAAAGAAGATCAAGGCCGAGCTGGAGCGCATGCTGAAGGACGACCGTGAGAAATATGAGACATTCTATGCCGCCTTCGGCCGCCAGCTGAAGTTTGGCCTCGTCTCGGACTACGGCATGCACAAGGACCTGCTGCAGGACCTCGTGGAGTTCCGTTCCGACAAAGAGGGGAAGGACATCACGCTCAAGGAATACTGCGACGCCATGCCCGAATCCCAGAAGCACATTTACTTTGCCACCGGCGACAGCGCAGCGCGCCTTTCGCAGCTTCCGCAGACCCAGCTGCTGCGCGAGCGTGGCTTCGACGTGCTGCTCATGACGGAGCAGGTCGACACGTTCATTCCGCAGACGCTCAATACCTACGCCGAGCATGAGTTCCGCAACATTCTGACCGACGACCTCGACCTTGCAACCGAGGAGGAGAAAAAAGCCGCCGAGGAGAAGGCCAAAGCCTTCCAGTCCGGCGTGGACTTCCTGAAGGAGAGCCTCGGTGAGAAGGTCAAGGACGTACGCGTTTCGACGGAGCTGGGCAGCCATGCCGTAACTATGGTCCCGGACGGCGGCATGAGCTTCGAGATGGAGAAGTACATGCACACGGTCGACCCGTCGTCCGATTATCACTGCGGCCGCATTCTGGAGGTCAACCCGGAGCATCCGCTGCTGCAGCGTCTGTCCGAGAGCAGGGAATCCGATCCGGAGCGCGCCAAAAAGCTGGCTGAGCTTCTCTACGATCAGGGCCTGCTGATGGCAAACCTCCCGCTCGAAGACCCGACGGCCTATACGGATCTCGTCTGCGAGCTGATCGGCTGAGCCAAGTCCATCTCTGCGTAAAGCGCGAAACAGAATATGCTCCCTCTATGAGAGACAGTGAAGTAAAGATCACCATCCTCATATGGGGAGCATTTCTATGCCGCACACGGAAAAGCTGCGCGCAGCCGCATCCCGGTCTTATCCATCCCGCTCCGGGAAAAACGGCTGGAGCTCCTGCCACAGGCCGATGGCGCAGCGGCAGCCATGTGCCGCTGCGTGCGCCAGCTTCTGCCGGAGCGACTCCGGCGTGTCAAAGTAGCGCAGGCCTGCCGTGCTTTTCTCGCAGCTGCACAGCGCGGCCGGGAGCATGCCGCCGGGATAGGGGAGCGGCGGGGCCGGAAGCTCTGCCGCCCACGGCGTCAGCTCCAGCGCCCAGCCGTTCGGGAAGCGCCGCTCCGCCGACCGGACAAAGCCGTCCCATGCGTTGCAGGGCCGCAGGCAGGAGAGGACCGGCAGCGCTTCCGGCGCAAAGGCGTGATAAGCCGCGGGCAGCAGCATCGGGGCATTCCCGAGCCGCCGCTGCAGACCCTGCGCCACGGCGCGGTGCACGGGGCCGGGCGTGCGCAGAAAATCCAGACAACACCCCCCGCCGCACCGGGCTGCAAGCCGGTCCAGCGTCTCCTCCGGAACGCGCTGCGGCAGGACGGCATCGTCGATGACGGCCATATGTCCCTGCAGCGGGCACGCCGGGATGCGGGCCCCGCCATCCGGCAGAAAGCCGAGGCCGAGCACGGCGGCCCGGCCAGTAAATGTTGCAATTTCTTTACAATTTGCCGCCAAATACACCGGAACAGGCAATAGACAAACCTCCCCCTGCGTGCTATAATAAGGAGGACCCTGAACATGGGAACCTCAGAATCAACCTATGGAATACCCGAGGAGAATATGCTGTCATTTTTACCTGACTTCATTTTCCAAACCATCACGCAGATCCGCCCGGCGTTTCTTCGTGAGCACGGCATCCGTCTTCTGCTGATGGACTTCGACAACACCATGCTTCCCTACACGACGGACCGGCCGGAGCAGCCGCTTCTGGACTGGATCGCCGGGATGCAGGACGCAGGCATCACGCTTTGCATCGTCTCCAACAGCCATAAGCAGCGCGTGCCGCATTTCTCGCAGCAATATCACGTTCCCTGCGTGACGCATGCCGCCAAGCCAGGCACACGCGGCATCCGGGAGGCCATGGCCCGCTACGGAGCCGCTCCGCAGCAGACCGCGCTCGTGGGCGATCAGATCTACACTGACGTGCTTGGCGCCAAGCGCGCCGGGATCACGGCGATCGCCGTGCGATCCATTCATAATCATACCGTCTGGCTGAAACTGCGGCACCTGCTGGAGCTGCCGTTTCTCGCCATGGCGCGAAAAAGGAGAGTAGAAACATGACCAATCTGGAAAAATACCGTTCTCTGCTGCACGACGGCGTGCAGGGCCTTCTGCTGACCTCGCGCTACAGCCGCATGTATGCGGCGGAATTTGACATCGCCGAGGGCGTTGCCGTTGTCTCCGCGCAGGGCGCTCGCTATTTCACCGACAGCCGCTACATCGAGTCCGCGCAGAAGAACCTCAAGGGCTTTGAGGTCGTGGAGATCGGTCTGAACAATCCGATGATGCAGGCGCTGAAGACCACGCTGGACGAGTTCGGCGTGGAGACGCTCGGCTTTGAGGACGAATATCTCACCGTCGCAGAGCTCAACGGCTTTGAGGCCGCGCTTCCCGTCAAGTTCGTTCCGCTGCAGAAGGAGATCAACGCCTTCCGCGCCAGCAAGGAGGACTGGGAGCTTGCCCGCATGCGCAAGGCGCAGGAGATCACAGATCGCGCCTTCACCGAGGTCTGCACTCGCATCCACACCGGCATGACCGAGAAGGAGCTCGAGGCCGAGCTGATCTACTGCCTGTATAAGAACGGCGCAGAGGGCCTGTCCTTTGACCCGATCGTCGTCTCCGGACCGAACACGAGCATGCCGCACGGCGTCGCCGGGAGCCGCGTCCTGCAGGACGGCGACTTCGTGACCATGGACTTCGGCGTGCTGTATCAGGGCTACTGCTCCGATATGACCCGTACCGTCGCCCTCGGCCATGCAACCGAGGAGATGCGTAAGGTCTACGACACCGTCCTGCGCGCCCAGCTCGCCGGTATTGCGGCCAGCCACGCAGGAGCGAGCGGCAAGAGCATCGACGGCGCTGCCCGCGACATCATCACGGAGGCCGGCTACGGCCCGTATTTCGGCCACAGCTATGGCCACAGCCTCGGTCTCGAGATCCACGAAGCGCCGAATTGCACCCCGCGCAACGAGAACCCGATCCCTGCCGGCGCTGTGTGCTCCGCAGAGCCGGGCATCTACATTCCGGGCAAATTCGGCGTCCGCATCGAGGATGTCGTGATCTTCCGCGAGGGCGGCTGCGAGGTCATCACGCACAGCCCGAAGGAGCTGACCATCCTTTAAGCGGTGATAACTCAGAGAAATTTGCCGAAAGACTTGAATTTCTTTGACAAATCGGTTAAAATAGAAACGCATTTTTTTACCTTCGGAACAGATATGGTATTCGAGAGGAACACAGGAGGATAAACCAATGATTTCAGTCAGTGATTTCCGGAACGGCGTTACGTTTGACATGGACGGCAAGGTGATGCAGATCATCGAGTTCCAGCACGTCAAGCCCGGCAAGGGTGCAGCCTTTGTCCGCGTCAAGATGCGCAATGTCATCACCGGCGGCGTTACCGAGACGACGTTCAACCCGAACGACAAGTATCCCACCGCTTACATCGAGCGCAGAAAGATGGACTATTCCTATAACGACGGCAACCTGTATTATTTTATGGATCCGGAGACGTTCGAAATGACGCCGGTCGACGAGAACATTCTCGACGCCAGCTTCAAGTTTGTCAAGGAGAACGACCAGTGCACGATCCTGTCCTACAAGGGCAACGTGTTCAGCGTCGAGGCTCCGAACTTTGCCGATCTCGTCGTCACGAAGACCGAGCCGGGCCTTGCAGGCAACACCGCCACCAACACGCTGAAGCCCGCTACGCTTGAGACCGGTGCCGAGGTCCGCGTGCCCCTGTTCATCAACGAGGGCGACAAGATCTCTATTGATACCCGCACGGGTGAATATCTGGGCCGCGCCAAGGGCTGATCCGGCCCACATCTGGAAAGGAGAACGCTATGAATCTCTCTGAAAAGTCCGCATATCTGAAGGGCCTGATGGACGGCCTGAAGCTGGACCAGGAGGCCCCCGAGGGCAAGATGATCTCCGGGATCGTCGAGCTGCTGCAGGAGGTCACCGGTGCAATTGGCGATCTGCAGGAAAACGCCGAGGCTGTCTCGGATGAGCTCGATGAGATTGAGGATGATCTCGATGCCATCGAGGATTACCTGATGGACGACGATGACGAAGAGGACGGCTTCATGGACGACGACGGCGAAGACTTCGACTATGACGACGACACCATGTATGAAGTGACCTGCCCGAAGTGCGGCGAGGTCCTCCATCTGGATGAGGAGACGCTCCTCAACGATTCCGTCGACTGCCCGAAGTGCGGCGAGCCGCTCGAGTTCGAGTTCGACGAGGACGACGGTCTCTGATCCTCATACGCAAAACGCAGGCGCGAAGCAGATCCCTCTGCTCCGCGCCTGTTTGCACATCGGGCTGTACTGCGGCATAGTCTGGCCGGGAGGTGAGTGCCATGCGGCAGCGGCTTGAGCGGCTTCTTTGCGTCAAGTCTCTTGTGACGATCGCCCTGACCGTCGTATTCTGCAGGCTGGCCGTGACGGGCGCAGTCAGCGCGCAGCAGTTCCTCACGATCTTTACGGTCGTGATCTCGTTTTATTTCGGCACGCAGGTGGAGCGGCGGCTGAATACAGCAAATCCCCGGCCGTCCGAGGGGGATGGACGACCGGGGATCCGCTACAGAAATGAGAGAGGGGAAAATAAAAAGAGAGATAAAAATGAAAAGATGGACCAGTAAGCCCGTTACCGCGGCAGGTTCGGTATCGTTCTTACGAGTATGAGTATACCGGGGACATTTGAAAAATCTATGAACGAAGTCGGAATAAATTGAGAATCCGCAAAATTTGTCGAACGCGCGCAGTCTATCACAGATAATTTGGAGGAGCCTATGAAAAAAGCCTACCTGACCCTTGACCCGCCGCGCGAGCCGGACGGCGCCCTCTGCCGCACCGGCCTGCGCCGCTCCGCGCCCGTTGTGCTTCTGCCGGGTGATCCACAGCGCAGCCGCAAGATGGCCGCGCTGTTCGCAGAGGCCTCGTTTATGGCCCACCGGGGAACATTTGCGACCTATACCGGCAAAACACCAGGCGGCGCGGATATCGCCGTCACAAGCAGCGGCATGGGCTGTGCCTGCGTTGCCGCCGCACTGGAGGAGCTTGCTGCCGCGGGAGCGGAGGCCGTTATCCGTGTGGGCACCTGCGGCGGCGTGCAGCCCGATCTGGCCCCGGGGACCATCGTCATTGCCAGTGGCTGCGTCCGCGGCGAGGGCGCAAGCTATGAGCTTGTGCCGCCGGAATTCCCGGCCGTTGCAGACCCGCTGCTCGTCCGCGCGCTGTGCAGCGCTGCGCAGGAGCTGGACGAGCCCGTGCGCGTCGGCCTGTACCGCAGCCACGATGCGTTCTATATGGAGTCCAAGGCCGCCCATCCCGGTCTGCGGGAGCGTATGCAGAAATGGATCGACACCGGCGTACTTGTCGTGGAGAACGAGTCCGGCCTGCTTTTCACCTATGGCCACCTGCTCGGTCTGCGCACCGCGAGCATCTGCGTTGCGCTCGGCTCCATGTTTGCAGATCCGAACGCCAACGTCTACGGGGCCTATGCCGACCCGGATTATCTGGCGCGCCGGATCGAAACTGCCACGCGCATTGCCATGCGCGCAGCCGAGCTGCTGGAGGGAACGAAATGAGCTTTGGAAGTCAGAAACTTGTTCATACAGACGGCACGATGCACCACCTCGGCATCGATGCCGTGACGCCGCGCGTCATTCTTGTGCCGGATCCGCAGGAGGTCCCGCTCTATGCCGCGCTGCTGGAGGGCCCCGTGCAGCAGGGCTGCTATCGCGAATATGCGACCTGGCAGGGCACATGGCGCGGCGAACCGCTCACGGTGATGAGCTGCGGCTTCGGCTGTATGCCTATGGCCATCGCCGTGGAGGAGCTGCACCATCTCGGCGCGGAGTCCCTCATCAAGATCGCGGCCTGCCCCGCCATCCAGCCGGAGCTGGAGCCGGGCACGCTGCTGGCAGCCTCCGGCGCGGTCCGCGGTGAGGGCGCGACGCGCGAATACATCGACCCGTCCTATCCCGCCGTGGCGGATATGCCCCTGCTCGGCGCGCTGCTGAGCTGCGGCGTACCCGATGCGGGCCTGTTCCGCAGTCACGACTGCACCTCGCTCGAGTCGCCGTGGGCCCCCGGCGGCCCGGCGCGCATTGCCCACTGGGCAGAGCTTGGCGTCAGTGCGCTGGACGGCGAGACGAGTGCCCTGTTCGTGCTGGCCTCCATTCTCGGCATACATGCGGCCTCGCTGGCCTATCTTGCAGAAAACTATGCAACCGGTGCAGCCGCCCCGATGGACGCACAGGCGCGCGGGCGGCTGTTCACAGCTGCGGCGGAGGCACTGCGATGCTGCTGATCCGCGGTGCAATGCTCCCCGATTTCGAAACAGGAACGACCACGCAGGCCGACGTCCTCATCCGGGACGGCCGCTTTGCGGCGATCGCGTCCCATCTGGAGGCTGATTGCCCCATTGTCGAGGCATCTGGTCTTCTGATGCTGCCCGGCATGGCTGATCTGCACACGCACATGGTGCAGAGTCTGACGCAGGGCCCGCTCGACGACCTGAACATCACGCAGTGGCTCACGCGCATGCTCCGGGCACAGTGGTCGCTCACGGAGGACGAGTGGTACTATGGCGTGCTGCTCGGCTGTCTGCGGAGCATCCGCTATGGCGTGACGGCCATCAATGAAATGACCTACTATCCGCACATCGACGCTGTTGTGCAAGCCTATCAGGACGCCGGTCTGCGCGTGACCTTCGGCATCGGCGCGACGGATATCGCCGAGAACGACCAGATCCGCGTCACGCCGGTGGACGAATGCCTGCGGCAGGCGGAGGAGCTGTACCACAAATGGCACGGCAGGGGACTGCTGCGCACGGCTGCCGTGCCGCAGGGACGTCCGGCCTGCACGCCGGAGCTAATGCGGGCCCTCAAGCAATTTGCGCGCGAGCGCGGCCTGCTCTACCACACACATCTCGCTGAGGGGAAGGCCGAGACGGAACGTATCCGAGCTTGGACCGGCCGCGGAGAGGCGGAGGAGCTGGCGCATCTCGGTGTCCTGGATGAGTCCACAATCCTTGCGCACTCCATCTGGCTCACGCAGGAGGAGATCACGCTGCTGGCACAGTCGCACGCCGTTGTGGCGCACTGTCCCTCGACAAATATGAAGCTGTCGGACGGTGCGCCGCCCATTGCGGAGCTGCTGGCATCCGGCGCGCGCGTCGGCTTCGGCTGCGACGGCGAGGCCTCCAGCGCAAACCGTGACCTGCTGCGTGAGGCTCGGCTCGGCAGCTACCTGCAGAAGGTCCGCACGCTTGACCCGACAGTACTCCCGGCAGGGCAGTGCTACGCCATGCTGACGGAGCAGGGAATGCGTGCGCTCGGCTATCGAGACGTCGGCCGTATTGCAGAGGGCTGGCAGGCGGATTTCTCCCTTGTGCGGACGGAGACACTGTGCACGGTGAACCGGCGTCGCATTCTGACGAATCTGCTCTATGCCGGAAGCGGCGAGCAGATCGACAGCGTCTATGTGCAGGGCAGGCCGCTTCTCCGGAACGGGCAGTTCGTGCACCATGATCTGGAGCATATCCTGCAGCGCTGTGAGGAGATCACGGCGCGCATTGAGCGCACGCTGGCATAGCATATTCCCCGGCAGGCCAAAACACACCTGCCGGGGAACCAATTTTCCGGTCTGTGAAAAATAGGGCTTGATTTTTTCAGATCCTGTGCTATAATATCTGTGCTACGGAGGCTTAGCTCAGCTGGTTAGAGCGCCTGCTTCACACGCAGGAGGTCGATGGTTCGAGTCCATTAGTCTCCACCATACTTGAGAAATCCGAACTTGATTCCGATAGGGAATGGGTTCGGATTTCTTGTTTTTATCAAGGACATTGAAGTTTAGTTTCGGGATAGAATAACATCAAATTC
>OCPV01001668.1_pt1 | contig 11593 bp, 17 predicted proteins | sample 1538511 | NCBI WGS metagenome assembly OCPV01 (sample SAMN04571704, study PRJEB22368) | human gut metagenome | biome: human gut; material: stool | host: Homo sapiens | place: Luxembourg | collected 2012-08-30 | reverse complement strand
TCCTGAAGCTTTTTCACTTCCATCTAATCTTATATAATTGTTTTCTACTAAGCCTCTATAACCATCAATATATCCATAACATTCTATTCCATGTGTTTCTGCAGTCTTTTTAATTGCTCTTATTACAGCATTAAATCCAGAAACATCTCCTCCATTTGCTAAAATTGCTACTTTCTTAATCATTTTTATCCTCCTTTTGGTATATTTTATAAATTATATTATATCAATAATTTTAAAATTTACAACACTTTTTAAAACATTTTCTTGATTTTTCCATTTCATTTTAATGTCATTAAATGTCAATACCATTCTTTAAAAATATATGTAATAATTGTTTTAGTCAAAAAATAAGGTGATTTTATGATAAAAGAAAAGAGGATGGAAAAGTCTTATACGCAAGAAAAAATGTCCGAACTTTTAGGTATCAGCTTAAGACAATATGTAAGAATTGATAATGAAGAAGATTTGCCAAGGAGAGATGTTTTAAGAAGTCTCATCTATGAACTTGATTTGACCAATGAAGAAATAGGCGAATATATAAGGAAAATGACAAGTGAGTCTAACAATAGTAACATTGCTTAAAATGCTAGTAAATTTTATAAACTAGCATTTTATTTAGTTGAAATATGTATATTTTCTATTTCTGCACCCATCTCTCTTGAAATAATATTTTGTATCTGTGCCACCTCTTCTTGTGAAATATCAGTTGCACCAATAATTATACTTATACTTGCATCATTTACAAATATTATGCTTTTTTCAAAACCTTTTGTTTTTATTAAATTCTCACATATCATTATACTGTTTTTCGTATCATTTATTTTCTTTATCTCATCTGTCGCAGATTGTTTTTGAGTTTCTTCAGCATTTGTACTATTTAAAATATTTTCATATGTTTCAATCATTTGTGAATACATTGTATCTCTTTCTAGTTTTGATTTTTCAAAATAATCATCCTGTGTTCCGGTTTGATTATTACTTGTTTCTTGTGTTTCAGTTTCAGTTTGAGCTTCTGTATTTTCTTCTTGTAAACTCTCATTAGTTGTATTTGTTTCATTTGTTGCGGTTTCTTCAGATGTGGTATTAGTTTCAGAAGTAGTAATGTTTGTAGTATTGCTTTCACTTGTCACATCATTACTACTTACTAATTTAGCATCACCTATTCCAGCAACCAAACTGCTATCATCATTTTCCATTTGCAAACTAGTTTCCACACTATTTAGTTCTTCTGTCTTATTTGTATAATTTAGATATCCTACAGTCATAAGAATAAGTGCAATAACATAAATAATTATTTGATTTTTCTTAAAAATTTTCATATTGCCTCCTTCTAGGGATTTTAGGAACGTCCCCTAATCCCTGTTCATCTCAAATACTTGTATTTTATGTGTTGCAAGTCCTGTTAATGCTTCAACTGCTTGAATTATGTTGGTTTTGACACTTGCATCACCTGCCCCTTTTGCTGTAATTATTGCTCCTTCTATTTTTGGCTTTATTAATATACAAGGAGTTGGAGTTTTTTTACCATCATTTTCTTCATATATTACACTTTTTTCTGTGTCTGTTTGCTCTATTTTTCTTGTTCCACCTTCTGTATCTGTTTCTTCTGTCGTACTAGTACTAGAGTTTTCATCATACATTGCAACGATTTCACTAGATTCTGAATAATTTATACATACTTTAACTTCTCCAACTCCTTGTATATTAGATAAAATCTGCTCTAATTTTTGTTCTAATTGACTTGTATCATCATTTGTGGAAATATTACTCTCATTATTATTAGCCCCATTATTAGTGCTACTTGCAAGTTTTTTATCACTCACATTTTCATTTGTATTTTCGTTTTTTGTTTCATCTCCATTCCAAATAAAATTAATTACTATTATTGTTATTACAGATATTATGACAAAAAAAACTAAATTTTCTATTTTTTTCTTATCGTTTCCTTCTTTTTCTTCTGTATCTCCTTGTTTTTTGAAAAACTTACTTATTTTATCTCTAAACACTCTTTAGTCACCCCATATTCTTCGATTAAAAAATTTTGAACATTTTGAATGTCAACTGCACTAATATTTGTAGTCTCTTCATTTCCGGGTATCTTTTTCATTTTTTGTATCATCTATTTCTACTTTTGTTTCTACTGGCTTTATTTTTTGTATTTCTTCTACTATTTTATTTTCTATACCACCATCTTGCTCTTCAGTTTCTTTGGTATTTTCTTCATTTTTCTTCTCTAAATCTAATTTTATCTTATTTATTCTTGTATCTTCTTCATTTCCTATTGTTGCGTCTACACTACAAGTTTTGACATTATATCCTTTTTCTTCTAATTTTTTTGTTATATCTTTTTCTAATTCTTCGATATATAATTCTTCTATTCTTCTATCCATTGATTCTTGATTAACAGTTTCGTTACCACTTGCACTATTACTATACTCATCCAAATCAAAGTTTTCTACACTAAATACCTCTTTATTATTAATAAATGGTGATATTATATTAAAAATCACAAAAATTCCTAACACTATTTTTATATATTTTTTTGTTTTATTATTTGGAAGTAACATCTCTAATATTGAGACTATTACAATTGTCAAACCTAGATTTTTTACCCAAGAACTCAAAAAATCAATCATATTTTTTATCCTTATCTATACATCATTCCACTATTTGATATTTTTAAAACTAGTGTTGTACCAATTATCAGCATAACTGATAATGCTGAAAGTATTGCTAAAAATATTTTAAAAATATCTCCTATTTGCTCAAGTAAGCTAATTATATTTTTATCTGCTATAGGTTGTACTACTGCTGAGAGCAGTTTATAGAAAAGAGTTAATACTGCTAGTTTTATAATTGGCATTATGCATATTCCAACAATTATTATTACTCCTATTACTCCGCACAGCATTTTTTAAGATTATTCCACATCCAAGTACTGTATCTACTGCATCACCTAAAATTTTTCCAACAACTGGTATAGCACTACTTACTACTGCTTTTGTGGTTTTGGCTGTAATTCCATCTACACTACTAGATAAAGTTCCCTCTAATGATACAACTCCTACAAAAATTGTAAGTATTATCCCTAAAAACCACACTATTCCTGATTTTAGAAATTTTGCTATTTTATCTATTTGAATCTGTTCTGATATTTTTGAGATTATTACTAAACTTGTAAATACTAATACTAGTGGTATAATTAAACTCTGAATCAGATTTCCAATAAAGTTTATCAAAAACATTATAATTGGCTCTATAATTCCACTTGTGGTTATACTTCCTGTTGATATCATTAAAGTTACTAATAGTGGAACTAATATATTCATAAATCCTACTAAATTTGAACTTGTATCTTGTACCATTTTTAAGATATCTGAAAAACTTCCCATTATTATTGTTACAATTATTATATATTGAACATAATATATTAATTTCCCTATATTGTTATTTTCTAAGTTGTCACTTATAGCTTTTAAGACACTATGTATTACAATAACAGCTAAAATACTTAGAACAGCTTTTATGCCAGTTACTACCTCACTCCCAAGTAGACTTAATATTTTTTCAAAAATTGATGTGTTGTCTACTTTTCCTGTTATTGCTTCTTCTAGCATCTGGTTAATATCTATATCTTGGAAAAACTCTCCTTTGTATTTGTCTACTTCATCTAAAAATGAGTTTATTCCAAATTCCTCTTGTTGTTCTTCAATAATTTTGCTATTATCTTCTGCATAAACATTTTTTATTGGAAAAAATATATAAAGTATAACTATTACTATTACCAATAAATTTATTTGTTTTATTTTTTTCATTTGTAACACCCTCTTTTGTTTATGGTAATACCTTCAAAATTATTTCCAATAAACTAGAAATTATGGGAATTGACATAGATATTATAATTATTTTTGTACCTATTTCGATCTTACTTGCAATTGCTCCTTCTCCTGAATCTTTACATATACTTACTGCAAATTCTGATAAAAAAGCTATTCCTGTCATTTTTATTAGCAGACTTAAAAACTCACTATTTATTGATGCTTTATTTGCAATAGATTGTAACAAATTTATTATTCCTGTGAGTTTATCAGTTATGAGTAGTAAAATAAGTACGCCAACTAGTAAACTAATATATATACTAAATTCTGGCTTGTACTGTTTTAGAATAATGATTATTATAAGCCCTATTAATGCTATTCCAATAATTCTAATAACTTCCATTTTCTTTTATCCTTATAAATTAAATATTGTTCTTACTGTGTCAAATAAACCACTTATTTCTTTAATTACCATTGTAAGTACAATTACTAAACCAGCAAGTGTTGTCATCATTGCTTGGTCTTCTCTGCCTGCTCTTACTAAAACCTGATGAAGCACTGCAACTAGAATTCCAATAGCTGCTATTTTAAATAATAAATTAATGTCCATTGTCCCCTCCTAATATAATAGGATTACTATTGCTAATCCTATCGTGGTTCCTAATCTACTATATAGTTTTTCATTTTTTAATTTTTCTTCTAATGCTTCTTTTATTTGGTTTTCAAGTAAGCTTTCTGTTGTTTCTATTTGTCCCATTTGCCCTTCTACATCTGTTCTTCCAAGTAATTTTCCTAAACTTTTTAATATTTCTTTATCTTCTTTTTTTAAATTTGTCACAGATTCCTCTATCGCATTTTCCCAAGCAGTAGAAATGTTTTCATTTTCCATTTTCTCTTTTGCTAATTTAAAAATATTCCCAACATTTCTACATTTTGTATTTTCAAGTTCTTGAAATAACTCCGGAATCGGTTCATATGTAAATTTAATTTTTGTTTTTAATATGTTAAATGAATTTTTTATTTCTTCTAGTTCTTTTAATCTATATACATATTTTTTGGAAAGAGACCTTCCAATCAGTGTTGAAGCAACTAGAATAAGAAATAAGATGAGATATTTTATTACAATCATAAATAAACTTGTCCTTTCTTTTTTTATATTATATTCTCGTAGAAAAATTTTAGAACTAATTTTAAAATAAATTTAAGATAAAAATATAATTTTCTCTATTTGCTTTGTTTTTATCAAGTAACTTATGCCTTGATTTTCTTTAATATCATCTAAATTCTTCCCATGCATTGTAAATATTCCTTTTACCCCTGAAATAACCGCATTTTGAATTGCCTCTACATCTTCTTTTGAGCCTATTTCATCACATGCAATAATTTCTGGTGCCATTGAACGTATAAGCATGCTCATTCCTTTATCTTTTGAAATATTTTCTATTACATCAGTTCTTATTCCAACATCATTTTGTGGAATTCCATGATACATTGCTGCAATTTCTCCTCTTTCATCTACAACTCCACAAGTTTTACCTCTAAAACCTAACTCAGGAACTCCATTGCTAATATTTCTAATTAAATCTCGAAGCATAGTTGTTTTTCCCTTTCCAGGTGGTGATACAATTAAACTAGTATAAATTGTATTTTGTTCTTTACAAATCACATCTTTTAAAATCTTGTTACTACAACCCTTTACCTCTCTTGCAATTCTAAAATTTAGACTTGTTATGTATTTTAGATTAGTAACTTTTTCATTTTCCGTTATAGCTGTTCCTGTTATACCTACCCTATGACCTCCTCTAACTGTTATAAATCCTTTACAAATCTGGTTTTGATAAGCATATATAGAATTATTACAAAGTTTTTCTAAGACTTCAAAAACTTCACTTTGAGTAACCAAATATTCTATCAACAAATCCGCTTGTCCTGTTTTTAAGATTATTGGTCTATTTACTCTTATTCTTATTTCCTGAAGAGAAGAAATTAAATTTTGTTTTTGTTCAAAAGTATTTTTTAGCACTTGATAAATATTATGTGGAAAATATCTAAGAATCTCATTAAAATCTTTCATTCTTCTTCTCCTCCTTTTCACATTCTTCTTTTTTCGACAAAAATGAGAGAATCAGGGACTGTCCCCTCTTCTCTCATTATATGCTTTAGATTTTTAGTTTATGCTACTTTTTCATTTATTACTGCTCTATATATTAATCCTGTATTACTATCTTTTTCAAATTCTACTCTATAATCCACATCAGTTTTTACTTCTTCTTTTAGCATTGTAACTGTTTGTTCATTAACATCATATTCTTCACCATTAAAGTTAATTTCTGTTATCATTAATTGGCTGTTTCCTGTTTCTCCGTTTTCTTGCTGTTCGTTATTTTGGTCAATTGTTGTTAAAAGCCCTTTTACTGTCACTCCTGCGAGTTTTGTACTTTGATATAACTCAAATTTTTGATTAAATGCATTTATTTCTTCTTCTGATAGTTTTGTTCCAGCTATATTTATATTAAAAAATTTAGATAAATCTGGTAAGCTCATAAAAAGTGGATTTTCGTTTTCTAATAATCCTATTCTTTCCATTAATTCTTTGTTTACATCTATTATTCTTTGTCTTACTTGAGATATAAATGATGTAACTTCAGCAGAATCATAATTTGATAAAATCATTGCATTGTCATCTGAAAAGTCTTCTATATTTGAAGCACTTTGGAAATTTATATTATTATTTAATTTATAATTATATGTAATATCATTATTTCCAATTTGCAATTCGTAATCTTCTGTTATTCCTTCATTTGATGTTATATTAGTAAAGTTTAAGTTTAACAATATATTTACTGGATTATCTCCTGTTCCTTTAAATGAAATATTATATCCAACATTTGTATCTACTTTATTTTTTGTTATATCTAAAATATTTTCATTTATATTTATTTCTAGTCTATTTAAGTTTCCTCCATTTACATATACTGTTATTTTTACTGTTTTATTTAATATATCTTGGTTATTATTTATATCTTCTATTAATTTTGCAATATCATTTACAGTTATTGAATTTGATGAACTTTGAACTTTTAAGTATTCATTTATTTTATCTAGTGTTTCAGTATCATTTTGTAATGTTTCTAATAGTTTTAAAGTTATATTTTTTAGTTCATCTCCTGTGATATTTAACTGATATCCTGTTACATCAGAACTAGATACTTTTACAAAATTATCTTCTGTTAAGTTTGAGCTTAATACATTAAAATATGTATCTCTAATTCTTGCTATTTCTTCCCAGCTTAGATCTATATTTTTTAGTTCTTGTATTTTTGATAGAACTTCTATTACATTTCCAAGGTCTGCATCTAAATTAGGTATTTCTTCTGCTGTTGACACTACATATTTACTATTTACATAGTCTGTTTGCAAGCCTATTTGCTCTCCCACTTTTTGATATGAAAATTCCATTTTTGAATCATTTGAATAGTTTAAAGATATATCTTCTTTAAGTCTTGAATTTAAATTGTCAATTCCTCCTGTATATGAAATATCAAAGTTATTTACATTTTCAAATTGTTCTTGTCCATTTTGTGTAGATATATTAGGTGTTATTGTTCCTTGATTCTGATATGGTGTTTGCTCTTTTTTGTTAAAATACTCATTTATATCTGTTCCTATAAAAGAATCTTCTGAATTTTCAAATGCCTTACTTGCATATTTTAAAAATAGTTCTTGATTACTTTTAAATAAATCTGTTGCAAAATATAATATTGCAAATGTGACTCCTAAAATTAAAATTATACATAATATGATTAATATTATTAGCATTTTTTTATTTTTCTTTTGCATATCTATCTCTCCTTATTCTAGAAATTTAAAATCTAGATATATTTAATATTATTAGATATAATAAATAGATAAATAACTACTAAAAGCTATTTACCTATTTTGTTTTACTATTCCCAGTTGTGATATACTTCTGAAACATCATCTAAATCATCTAATCTTTCTAGTAATCTTTCCATTTTTTCTTGTCCTTTTTCATCTAAAGAAACTGTTGTTGTTGGAACCATTTGTACTCCTGCTTCTACAAAAGTTAGTCCAGCTTCTTCTAGTTTTTCACGAACACTTGAGAAATCAGATGGGTCTGTTGTTATTTCATAAATTCCTTCATCACTTTTGAAATCTTCTGCTCCGCTATCAATTGCAAGCATCATTAATTCTTCTTCATCCATAGATGTAGATTCTTTTTCTATTACTATTACACCTTTTTTATTAAACATATATGATACGCAACCTGTTGTTCCTAAATTTCCTCCTGCTTTATCAAATGCATGTCTTACATCTGCTGCAGTTCTATTTTTATTATCTGTTGCAGCTTGAACGATTATTGCAACTCCATTTGGTCCATATCCTTCATATGTAATTTCTTCATAATTTTCGTTATTTCCTGCTCCTGATGCTTTTTTAATTGCATTATTTATTGTATCATTTGGCATATTTGCTGCCTTACATTTTGCAATAACATCTTTTAATTTTGAGTTACCTGCTGGATCAGGTCCACCTTGTTTTACTGCAATTAATAGTTCTCTTCCTAATTTAGTAAATATTTTCCCTCTTGCTGCATCTGCTTTTCCCTTCTTTGCTTGAATATTATGCCATTTACTGTGTCCTGACATGATTAATTCCTCCTTCTTAATTTTTAGTATTTAAGCCACTTTCGGCTATTCTATCATATAAACTATCTCGTGAAATTTCTTTATTATTCTTTGCCCATTTATATAGGGTTTCGAGGTTCTCTACCCAACGAATTGTGCCAGAAATTTCAGATTGTTTTTTATGTAAATAGATGATTTTATTGTTAAATTTATCCAATTTTTAAAGAACACCACAAATATTTTATCATACTTTTTTTATTTTGTGTAGTGTTTCACAAATATTTTTTGCGTTCTACTCATGTTAGTATTATACATTTACTCCTTTAAACATATTTTTGTATTCACATCAAAATTGTAATTTATCGTTCTTCATCGCCTTTATCAATTGTTTGCCTTTCTATATTAAAATCTTTATATAACTGGTCTATACCTATTCCTAAAACCCCATGTCTCTCCATATCTTTTAGCAATTCACAAAACTCTCTTATATCTTGTTTTTCTCCTTCATCAATATTTTCTTTTTGAGCTATCATTTTATCTTGGTTGGGTCTTTCTAATAAATATACTTTTGTATTTTCTCCTTTAGCCATAGAAGCTCCTAATTCGATTGTTGCACTCATTCCTAAATAAGAATCTTTGTTATATATAATATGTGCATCACATTCTTCTATCGCATCAAAGTATTCTCGTTCTAATATCCATGGATGAATGTTTTCTTCGCCTTCAAACTTTACAAAATTCGGATTACCTATATTATTGATTTTTTTTACTTTATTAGGTTTTATTACTTCAATTCCTCTTTCTTCAAGTTCCTTTTTTAATTTTAAAATACCTTGTAAATGTTTTCTAAAACTACCACTTATTACAACTTTCATGCTAATCCCCTCTGCAATTTACTATTTTTGATTAAATTATACTTGTTTAGTTACACTTTCAATTTTGCTTATACTTACAGGTATATAATCAACTACATCACAAGAAACACATATATGATTTTTCTTATTAAATCTTTCATCTAGTGGCTTATCATGTATATGTCCAAAAACATTGATTTGATTTTCTCCAACCTCTTCAGTTGGTGCATGTGTTAATAATAAATTATCTAAAATAATTTTCTTCTTATACACCTCTAAGAATCCTATTTCTTTCCAAGTATTCACTCCAATTTTAAAATCATGATTTCCTCTAAGTAATATTTTTCTTCCATTTAATCTCTCAACCAAACTTTTAACATCTTGTAATGAGCCAAACCCTACATCACCTAAATGGTATACTGTATCCGCTTCTTTAACAACAGAATTCCATTTTTTAATTATGTATTCATTCATTTCATAAGTATTTTTAAATGGTCTATTACAATATTTAATTATATTTGCATGATTGAAATGTGTATCTGCTATAAAATATACCATTATTATTCTCCTATTTTTTGATATATTGTACTATTTTATATCTGTTCTTGCGACAAACATACGACAAAGGTGCGACAAACATACGACAAAGGTGCGACAAAATGCAAAATTAATTATTTTTGATTCTATAAACTTTTTTAGGATCTTTAATAGATGTTCCAAACCATTCTATTAAATTATTGTCAACTAAACTCTTTAATACTCTTTGAACAGTTCTTTTATCCCTATTTATAATTTCACATATTTGAGAAGGTTTAACATCTCCTTTATCAAATATAATTTGTAATACCTTTTGTTCCATTGCATTTAAATTATTCCATACGGAATTAATTTTTGTATTTTTTAACAGTAATTCATTCTTTCTTTTACTTCTCATTACTATATTGTTTTTTAATATTAACTTTAATGAAACACCTTTTTCTTCTATGTATATTGGATCTTCCAGAAAAAACTCGCTCATTTCCCTATAAATTCTTGAAACACCTTCGTTTAATTCCTTAACAACTCCAAGTTCTGTTAATGTTCTTGATATTATAGGATTACGTGCATAACGTTTTTCTTTAATATTGTTTATAGTAACGATTCCTGGTAAGTCACCTGGACTCACAATCTCCATTCTGTCGTCATAAATAAATATTTTTGTATGCTCCCCACTAATTGCATAGTTTCTGTGAGTCACAGCATTAGTTATTCCGTTCTTCCCACGCAAATTTAGGATATTCAGGTACTGTTACGAATTCACCATCAGTACCTAAATGTGTAAATTCTCTAAGTTGTGTATCTACAAATTTTTGAAATTCTTTAATTTGTTTATATAATGGCATAGCAAAAGTTTTGTCCTTTACTATGTTTAAATCTGCTCCTGTCTGCATTTCTTTACCTTCAAATTTTATTACTCTAACTCTAGCAGTTGGAAAAAATAATGATGGATCTTTTGCAAAAAGTAGCGTTCCAGCATTAGTAAGACATTCCTTTCTTGTTATATCGTCTTTTATTAAAAATCTTCTAGCACGTAAAATATCTAATAAATCTTGTTCATTTGCACTTATTGCATTTTTATATATTTCTACCATATCTAAATCTATATCATCTATACTCGACCTAGTATTTAATTGTTCCTCAAATGATATTTCATGTCTATCTAATTCTATTATTTTAACTTGTTCAGAAGATAATTTATTTGTTGAATCTCCTTGTCTTAAATACACTTCATCTTTTACATTTCTTATTAAAGTATTTATACTAGGACTAATGTGTATTAATAAAATCTTGTCTTTATTACCTTTGTAATTTATTATGTTTATTGTTTCGTTTTCAAATTTAGGCATAGTTTTTAGATAATCTCCAGAAGTAATCTTTAAAAATTTATTATACTTTTCAGGACATTCTTCAAATCCCTCTAACTTTCCATCATCTGAAATTCCTATAACTAAAGTTCCACCACTAGCATTAGCAAATCCGGCTATATGATTTGCCAACTCTTTTATATCTTTTTTAGCACTTTTTCTATCAAAAAATTGATTTTCTTTTTCATTACACATATATTCAATAGTTAATATAGAATTAATTTTAGAACCTTCCATTGATTTTCTCCTTTATATTTTTTACTTCCATATTATATCATGCTTTTCTATTTTCTTCCATATATATTTGCATTTTGTATGAGTTTTTTTGACTGGGGAATTCCCTAGATTTCAATATTTTTAAGCTCCAA
>OCPV01001645.1_pt1 | contig 11694 bp, 8 predicted proteins | sample 1538511 | NCBI WGS metagenome assembly OCPV01 (sample SAMN04571704, study PRJEB22368) | human gut metagenome | biome: human gut; material: stool | host: Homo sapiens | place: Luxembourg | collected 2012-08-30 | reverse complement strand
CCTTAGCTATTGACTTAAGTATAACCGCTTCATTCAGGCTGTCGAGGTTGCTTGTTGGTTCATCTAAAAGCACCATGTCTGAATCATGCAAAAACACTCTTGCAAGACCTATTCTTTGTTTTTCACCACCAGAAAGTGTATCACCAAGCTCACCAACAGGAGTGTCATATCCTTTAGAAAGTGTCATTATAAAATTGTGTATTGATGCCTTTTTGCAGGCATTTTCTATATCGTCATCAGTCGCATCAAGCCTTGCTATTCTTATATTATTTCTGATACTGTCACAGAAAAGATGAGTATCCTGTGTCATATAGCTTTCCATGTTTCTAAGGTCATTAGTATTAACAGTCCTTATATCACGCTTTCCTATGCTTATTGTTCCACTATCTGTATCCCAGAATCTCATAAAAAGTTTAAGAAGCGTTGACTTTCCACTACCACTCTTTCCAACTATTCCTGTAACTTCACCTTTTAATATATTTATAGAAAAATCATCCAGTATCTTTTCATCATCATATGAAAATGTAACATTTTCTGAACTTATCCCATCAAAAACAGCATTTTCCTCTCCAGAAACCTCATCAACAACCGGATTTTCATCAAGTATATTTAACACTCTGTTTCCTGCTGCAAATGTGCTTTGCAATGTGCTTCCAAGTGATGCCAATGCAACAGCTGGTCCAAACGATGAAAATAGAGCTATTGATGTAAGAAGTACTCCATCAAAGCCTATACTTCCACAAGCATAAAGAAAAGCCCCTGTAAACAACATTATGATATCAAACACAAGTATACATACATTAGTAACTGCTGTATTAATACCAGCCTTATCTTTCATACGTCTGGAATACTCTGAAAGTTCATCAGTCTGCATATTCATGGCATTAAGCCTTTTATTTCCAAAACCATACTGTATTATCTGCTGCACGCCTCTTAAGCTATCCAGCACAAAGCTGCTAAGCTCACCTGACTTTGTACGATAAACCATGCCATCATCGCCACCAGCCTTTGATGCCAAAAGCGGTATAACTACACCTGTCACAATATAAGCAACAAGAGCAACTACTGCTAATATCCAGTGAAATGAACCTATATACACACACATTATAACTGTATACAAAACAGCAATTGCTATTGGTGATATTGTATGTGCATAAAACACCTCAAGAAGCTCTATATCTGATGTTATAACCGATATGAGATTTCCCCTGTCCCTGCCCTCAAGCTTTGCAGGACACAAGTTTCTTAACGCTTTAAACACCTTATCTCTTATAATAGCTAACAATCTGAATGCTATAAAATGATTGCATGACTGTTCTGCATATCGAAATCCAGCCCTTACAAGTGCAAAAACAATAACACTTATAAATATAACCTTAAGTGATAAACCTGTATCATAACCAGAAGCATCAAGTATTGCATATCCTCCAAATATCGTTATAAAGGAGGCACACAGATGACCTGCAAGACCCATAAATATAGCTATAATCATATATCCTGTAAGTGGCTTAACAAGTCCTATAAGTCTTAACATAACAGTTAATCCACTACGTCTCTTTATCTCATTATTCATACTAATCCTCATTTCTATACACGTTTTATATATTTTCCATTTCACACTGTGTATTCCACAAGCTGGCATATATACCATTTTTTTCAAGAAGTGCTTCATGTTTTCCACATTCAGCTACATATCCATCGCTAAACACATATATATTGTCAGCTTTAACAACATTAGCAAGACGATGTGATATAAGAATAACCGTTTTTGTTCTGGCAAGATTATGAACCTCTGCCATAATATCATCCTCGCTCTCAACATCTATATTAGATGTCGCCTCATCAAATATATATACACTGTTATCACGCATAAGCGCCCTTGCAAGTGCCAGTCTCTGTCTCTGTCCACCCGACAGGTTAGATGCCTGCTCATTAAGCTTCATATCAAGGCCACCCTGCTCTTTTATATAACCATCAAGATTTACATGTCTTAAGACTTCCCACATTTTATCATCTGCAGCATCAGGATCTGACATGCGCAGATTATCTCTTATAGTTCCTTTAAACATATAACTCTGGTGACTTATGTACGTAACATTTTCCATTAATGATTTTTCGCTTATATCTGAAAGCCTTACTCCACCTATAGTTATGCTTCCTCCAAAATTTTCATTCTTTTTAGTAAGAATACCAGCAAATGTAGACTTACCGCATCCACTCTCTCCTACTATTGCGGTAAAGCTTCCCATCGGACATTCAACATTAATATTTTTTAATATTGGTCTTTGTGTTTCATACGCAAACTGCACATTTCTAAAGCTTATATTATGATTGTCCGGAAACTCCTTATTCCCCTTCTCACTTTCTTTCATATCAAGAAAATGAAATATCTTATCACTTGCAGCCATTCCATTCATAGCTATATGAAAAAATGACCCGAGCTGTCTCATAGGTATAAAAAAGTCTGCTGATAAAAGAATAATAAGCAGACAGCCTGCCATATCTATATGTCCACTTCTAAACTGAAGTACGGATACAATAAGTCCAAGTGCAGCACCTCCATATGCAACGAAATCCATAATAGAAATAGAATTCAGCTGCATTGTCAGCACCTTCATTGTGATTTTCCTAAACTTTTCCGACTCTTCATTCATCTGACTGTTCTTATATTCATCCGCCTGGTATATCTTAAGAGTTGTAAGTCCCTGCAGATTCTCTAAAAATGTATCACCAAGTGCTGTATACTGATCCCAATACTTAGATAGCAGCTTTTTTGCCCATGTCTGGACTGCTGCTATAGATATGGGTATCAAAGGTACGCATATAAGAAGAATAACTGCTGATGTAACATTTATAGTGTATACATATACAAAAAGTGTCAGTGGTGCCAGCATTGCATAAAAAAACTGCGGAAGATATGCACCAAAGTATGTTTCAAGCTGGTCTACACCTTCTACCGTTATCTGCACAAGCTCTGATGTCTTTATCTTTTCATTATATGAAGCCCCCAATCTTAACAGCTTTTCATATATAAGATTCCTTAATGTTTTCTTTACCGTCTTAGATGATTTATAACTCATTCTTGCTGAAAATATATTGCATATGAAACGAATCAAAAAACATACAGCCGAAACTGCCGCAAGCTGTAATATTCTTTGTTTTAAATCCCCTGTATCCTTTGTTACTGCAAGTGTTGCTATAAAAGACGTTATCATAGTCATAAAAACTATGTTCGATATAAGAGCTATCCATTGAAACAACACATTACCCGCTATGTATTTTTTGCTATCAGGTACTATCTGTACCAGACGTTTTTTTATCATATTATTTATCCATCCTTTATTTAAACAATTTAATAATCTGTCAGAATTATATCCCACCACTTAAACAAAAAGCTGATATTGATTTAAGATTGCTATTTAATAATTTCATACTTTTAAAATTTCATACTTTTAAATATTGACGGTTGTATGAGACTATTTTAGGATGTACAACTCTAACGCTTGTTAGTTTATTCAAACCTTTTATTAATAATTTATCTCATTTTTATGTGATGTGTCAAGTGGAATTACATTGGAGATTGGAATTGGAAATAAATTGGAGATTGGAATTATTGACAGTTGAAATAAATTGGAATAATTGAATTTGATTAGAAACATTTTAAAAGCCCCTGCAATCTTTAAGATCACAGGGGAGAAAAATAATACTCACAATGGAATTATATACCATTATGATGAAAGGAGGGAGAATTCTAATCTTTGTTAGAAACTAGAATTCAATATGAAAATAAAATCTTGTAAAAAGTATTTGTAATGGTAGTTATAAAATAGCATATATGTTTTATTTTTTCAAGTCCTTTTATATATTTTTGCCTATTATCACAAGTTTAATGTACATTTTTTATGCAACTTGTACACTTCATTGTTTAAGTTTAAAAAAGATAATATTTTTTAAATTTTTTTCAAAAAAAGTGTTGACAACTAGTGCATTTTAATATTATAATAGCGAAGCAGTTTGCGTGAGACAAAATGCAAACAAACGAACGGGATCTTAGCTCAGCTGGGAGAGCATCTGCCTTACAAGCAGAGGGTCACAGGTTCGAGCCCTGTAGGTCCCATTTAGAACGAAAGTTCTAATATATTATATATTTTTTTTGTGGCGAGATAGCTCAGTTGGCTAGAGCACACGGTTCATACCCGTGGTGTCGTGGGTTCAAATCCCTCTCTCGCTATTTTTTTATGTCTAAAAATCTCTCTGAACCCCCATAAATACTGAAAGAAAGGATAGATTGTATATAAATCTGCTAAAATAAAAAGACAGCTCCTACATCTTATCACAGACATAAAAGCTATCTTCCTAATATTATCAATCTCTTTCTGCAGAAAACAATATATCACCTTATATAAACCGATGTGCCTATTTTCTCGCCCATGTTAACCTTAGTCTCATATCCAGCTACTGTATTTACCAGTATATCCTCATCCGGTATGATTGCATTCTTTTTAAATATAAGCACTACTGTTGAACCGCCATATTCAAAATAACCTTTTTCAGCTCCCTTTTTAGTCCTGCACTTTTCCATATTATTGACAATTCTGCCAACCAGGAGAGCTCCAACTTCCATCACTATGATATCTCCAAAGTTTTCTGTCCTATGTACACAATATTCTCTGGTATTTTCCTTGTATATAGGATATACATCATTTGCTATTGGATTAACTGTATGAAACACTCCATTAATATGCCTTTCATGGCTTTTAATCCCATCGTCTATAAAATGAAATCTATGATAATCATCCACACACAGTCTGAATATCCCTATATATCCACCCTCATATTTTTTTGCAAGCTCACCATCTCTTAAAAGTTCCTTAAGTGTATATCTTGTATTCTTTATAAGAAATGATGACTTTTCATCTATAAAATACATACTCAGCCTTGCATCACAAGGACTTATAAGAGAGGTTTTATTCATATCAATCCGTCTGTTCTGTGGCTTTATTTTTCTTGTAAAAAAATCATTGAATGACAAATAATCCTTATATGTGCTTTTCTCATATAAAGACATATCAATATTATTTGCTTTTATAAACAACGGTATTAACAATCTTGAACCACGCATATCAAGTATTGTTTTACAAGCTTCTGACAACCAGGGTTTTATCAGAAATGATGTTATCACTCTTCCAGCTTTAGTTTCATACATATATTTTATCAGCTTATCCTGTGCATCATCTTTGCCAACCATCTTTCTATGTCTGTCAACAGCCTGCATACTTCCTTACCTCCCCATCACTTAACATAATCTACCAAACTACATTTACACAACTATCCATAAACAGTCCAAAAGCTATGTCTCACAGTTTTTAACAAAGCCTTTTTACAGCAATCAGCTCATTCTCCACATAAGCCAATGTGTTGTAAACATATATATAACAGCCATAGCAACTACAAACACAAGCACTGACAGCATAAGATTGTTTGGTTTTTTGAATTTAAAGTTTGTTACAAACAATAACGCTGTGATAAGCACTGCCACCTTCAGCACTATAAGAAACATGTTGTCCGGAAATACCGGTCTTAACATATATAATATAGGTAAAATAACCGATATTGATGTTATAGGCATCCCCTGATAGTACTTTCTGTTTTCAGATGTTTCATTCTGTCTTATCTGTTCCTTAACATTATAAAACGCAAGTCTTATAAGTCCAGCCAGTCCATATATCATAAGGCAGACAATCCCGATAATATCTGTTATACCGATTTTATAGCATATTACGATTGGCAATATACCAAAACATACTATATCGCACAGTGAATCTATCTGTATGCCATAACATTTTTCTTCATCCGTTCGATTTTTTTTAGTTCTCGCTATCTTGCCATCAAACATATCACACAAGCCCGATAATGCAAGACACACTATTGCTCTTTTAAAATGTCCATCCATGCACAAAGTTATTCCGTACATAGATATCATCATACTTATATATGTAAGTACAACTGTATAATCATAAAAACCAATCATTTGTATTCCTCTTCTTCTATCTATAATCAATGTTAAAGTCATCAACTCCAACTATTTCTTTCTTAGTAAATCGCCCTATGTATATATGCGCAAACATTGTAAATACTGCACTGACAAAAAGCTCTGTATAAAAGCTTACTGATCTGCTTAGCACCAGTCCTGCCGTAATAAGATTACTTCCAAAAACAGGAAGATATATCACCCTGAAAAGTGCCTCACTTATACCCATACCTCCCGGTAGCGGAAGCATATCGACCGAAAGAGATATAACTGCCTGCAGCATAACAACCGTATACATACCAGTTCCTTTTAGCCCAAACGATCTATATATAAAATATGTTGTAAAAAAATACGCTGTCCTTTGCAATATAGTAATAACAAACACCTTAGCTACAACTAAAACATGCTTCTTTAAATATGCTGCCGTTCTTCTATACACTTCCATGGCATCGTTTAATCTGTCTATCCTTTGATTATCACTCTTCATAATATGAAGTCTTTCAAGCACACGAATAACCATACTGCATATGTTAGTTGCTAACCTGTTATTAAAAACCAGAATCAGCATCGCTGCTATACATATTATATTAAGAATTATTCCAAGATAAAACACAAAACGTATTCCATCCAGCCTTTCATTTATAAATGTTCTGTCAAACAGCATAAGCCATACTCCTACAGCTACAAGTACAGCTTTATATGTAATAGTTATAATCATAAGTATAACTGTAGCAAATGGTATAGGAATCCTGTTCCTTTTCATATAATATACCTGCATAGGCTGTCCGCCCGAAGCAGATGGTGTAATACAGCTAAAGAAAAAACCTGCACACGAATATAAAAAGCAGGTGAATCTACGTGTCCTGATACCAAATGTTCCAAAAAGATAATGTATAATATGGGATTCACCATATATAAACAATACAATAAAAATCACAGACAGTACAACCCATACCGGATCTGCCATCTGCATTTTTGCCCACACCTCTGAAAGACTGTCGCCAGAGCCATGAAACACATAGTATAACGTTATCATGAACAGTATAATCAGAAACATACCATTTAATATATTTTTCTTATTTCTCTTCAATACATTTTTCACTTACTTGCTTCCTTTACACCATTCATAATATTGAGCAGAAATCTATATACTCCTGTCTTGTTAACAACCAGCCAGCACACCTCAGATATCGCAACTGCTGATATGACATCGGCAATAACATGTTGTTTGGTCACAAGTGTGGAAATAAATACCATAACAGCTATCACTGCTGCCATATTCTTAAAACTAACCGGATATTCTTTAATATTTCTCACACCGATATAGCAATTCCAGCTTACAAGACAATGAATCGATGGAAACAGATTATCAGCTGCATCAATCTTATATAAAAATCTCAAAACACATGAAAATATATCTTCTCCTGTGATATCTGGCCTGATATTATAAGTAGGAATAACTATAAATAATATAGCGCAACATGTACGTGTTATAATATCAAATGTAACAAATCTTGCGCATTCATATCTACCCACACGTGCACTTGCTATATAATATATAATCCAGGATATATAACATCCGAAATACACCACAACAAATACAGGAATAACCGGCGTTGCCCTGTCTATGGGAAGTGTCATATCAAAATGCTTCATATCCGCATTAATACGCCTTGTTCCCCAGTACACAAGCATATTCCATGAAAAGCACGCAATAAGCGGTATTATAGCATACACAGGTATTATTCTGTTAATGTGATTAAATAATTTTTTTATATTTGTTCTGACTGAATTTTTCAAATGTTATATATCCTTTAATGTAAATTTCTGTTATGCTGTAAGTCCAAGATCATCAGCATTAGCATCTAGTATTGGCTTAATAACTTCAGCAAGATACTCTTCCACCTGTTCCTTAGAACGTCCTACATACTTGATAGGATCAAGCTTAGCCTGAAGTTCCTCAAGTGTAACTCCAAACATAGGATCAGCTGCTATAAGTTCAAGAAGGTTATTATCAAGTCCCTCCTGCTTAACACGCTTTCCTGCAACCATAGAAAGCTCTCTGATTCTTTCATGAAGCTCCTGTCTGTCACCACCAGCCTTAACAGCATCCATCATAATATTTTCTGTTGCCATAAATGGAAGCTCTGCCATCATATGTTTAATTATAACCTTATCATATACAACAAGTCCGTCTACAACATTAAGATAAAGATCAAGTATACCATCTACTGCAAGAAAGCCTTCCGGTACAGAAAGTCTCTTGTTAGCTGAATCATCAAGTGTTCTTTCAAACCACTGTGTACTTGATACAATAGCTGGATTAAGTGCATCACATAAAACATAGTCAGCAAGTGAAGCCATACGCTCACTTCTCATTGGATTTCTCTTATATGCCATAGCTGATGAACCAATCTGTGACTTTTCAAATGGTTCCTCAACCTCTTTAAGATGCTGTAATAATCTTATATCGTTAGAGAACTTGTGTGCTGATGCTGCAATACCTGCAAGAATGTTAAGCACTCTTGTATCAACCTTACGTGAGTAAGTCTGTCCTGATACAGGAACGCACTCTTCAAATCCCATCTTTTCAGCAATCTTTTTATCTATCTGGCGGATTTTATCCTGATCTCCATTAAAAAGTTCGAGGAATGAAGCCTGTGTTCCTGTTGTTCCCTTACATCCAAGAAGCTTCATTGTTGATAACACATAATCAAGATCTTCAAGATCCATAACAAGCTCATTGAGCCAGAGTGTAGCTCTTTTGCCAACTGTTGTAGGCTGTGCTGGCTGGAAATGTGTGAAAGCCAGTGTTGGCTGTGCCTTATACTTATCAGCGAATTTAGATAACTCGTTGATAACATTAACAAGCTTCTTACGTACAAGCTTTAAACCTTCTGTCATAATTATGATATCTGTATTATCTCCTACATAACATGATGTAGCACCAAGGTGAATGATTCCCTTAGCCTTTGGACACTGAAGACCATACGCATATACATGCGACATAACATCATGACGTACTTCCTTTTCTCTCTTCTTAGCATCTTCATAGTTAATATCATCCTGATGTGCCTTAAGCTCATCAATCTGCTCCTGTGTAATAGGAAGTCCTAATTCAGCCTCTGTTTCAGCTAAAGCAATCCATAATTTTCTCCATGTTTTAAACTTCATATCTGGAGAGAATATGTACTGCATCTCCTTACTTGCATATCTTTCGGCAAGTGGTGTCTGATATCTGTCGTTCATCCTTGCAATCCGCCTTTCTTAAATTGTCATTATTCAACTTTAATCGTGATTTAGTCAGAAATCACTTTTTTATTATACCATATACATGCTATTCATTCAATGATTAACATTTTTCGTTTTATTGCACGTTTTATTGTGCAATTACATTTCTTGTTTTATTGCACATTTAACATTTCTCTTTTTATTCTTTCCATATATCTTTCTTAATCTTTTTTTATTTTCCCTGCATCTACATTAGGCTTTATATAATTATCAAATGCATAGTTCCATAACTCTTCTGATCCATCCATGGTATGCTCATTTCTTTTTAGAATCTGGCTAAGATGCACTCCTTTTTCCTGCCAGCTTTTTCCACATGATGCGTTGTTAAGCATAACTGGCTGCACATTATCAAGCGTTCTTGCAAACTTTGCCTCTGGTGTCCTTCTTTCCTCGAATTCATCCCACAGACCTCTCATATATTCTGCCTGATCATTAGGCAGTAATCCAAATATCCTGTCAGCTGCTGCAAGCTCTCTTTCCCTCTGTGTTTTTTTAGCTTCCTCATCATACGCATATGTATCTCCTGCATCTATTTCAACTATGTCATGTATAAGAAGCATTGTCATAGTTTTTAAAACATCTATTTTTTCGTTGGCATACTCTTTTAAAAGTACAGCCATAATAGCCATATGCCATGCATGCTCTGCATCATTTTCTTTCCTTGAAGCATCTGATAGATATGTCTGCCTTCCTATAAGCTTTTCTTTATCTATTTCTTCTATAAACCTCATCTGTTTATTCAGTCTATCCTGCTCATTTTTATCCATAATTATAATCATTCCTCCTGATTTTATTGTATATTCCTCATACTATACGCCAAACATATATAGAAAAGGAGAGGGATTTCCCTCTCCTTAATAAAACGTCTGTTTATTCAGCCTATCAGCCCATCTCTCCACGAATATCTATTGTAGGTGGTTCGATTGGATAATTTCCAGTAAAACATGCATCACAGAAGCCAGTCTGGTTACATATCATCTCACTAAGCTTATCTGTTTCAAGATATCCCAGCGAATCTGCGCCGATTTCCTTACATATCTCTTCAACAGTTCTTCCTGATGCAATAAGCTGATCCTCTGATGGTATATCTGTACCAAAATAACAAGGATGAAGGAAGGCTGGTGAACTTATTCTTACATGTACTTCCTTAGCTCCTGCCTGTCTTAAAAGATTGATAATTCTGCTGCTTGTAGTGCCTCTTACGATTGAATCGTCAATCATAATAACCCTCTTTCCTGCAACAACTTCCTTTAACACGTTAAGCTTAACCTTAACACTTGACTCTCTCTGCTCCTGCTTTGGCTTTATAAATGTTCTTCCTACGTAATTATTCTTTATAAATGCATTGCCATATGGTATTCCTGACTCCATGGAATATCCTAATGCTGCCGGATTACCTGATTCTGGAACGCCTACAACAAGATCTGCTTCAACTGGATGTGTCTTAGCTAATATTCGTCCCGCATTTACACGCGACTCATATACACCCATACCATCTATCTTACTGTCAGGTCTTGCAAAATATATATATTCAAACACACATCTTGCTGTGTTCTTCTGGCATAAAGATGTATCTGATTTTATTCCATCCTTTGTTATGGTGACAATTTCGCCTGGGAGTACATCTCTTATAAATTCTGCTCCAACAGTGTCCAGAGCACATGTTTCTGACGATAAGAAATATGCGTTATCCCTCTTACCTATGCAGAGTGGCTTAAATCCAAAAGGATCTCTTGCTCCTATAAGCTTTCTTGGACTCATTACAATAAGTGAATATGCACCCTTAATCTTCTTCATAGCATTTTTAACTGCATCTTCTACTGCTCCTGTGTTAAGTCTTTCCCTTGCTATCAGATACGCTATAACCTCTGAATCTATAGTTGTCTGGAATATAGCACCTGTATATGAAAGCTCTTCCCTCAGCTCCACAGCGTTAAGAAGATTACCATTGTGTGCCATGCCAAGTGTACCCTTAACATAGTTAAGAACAAGTGGCTGTGCATTTTCTCTTGTTGAACTTCCTGCCGTCGAATAACGTACATGTCCAACACCTATATTTCCCTTCAGCTTTTCAAGCGATTCCGGATTAAATACTTCATTAACAAGTCCCATATCCTTATGTGAAAGTACTTTTCCCTTAGGACCATCTGTATCACTTACAGCAATACCGCAGCTTTCCTGCCCTCTGTGCTGTAGTGCAAACAATCCATAGTATATAGTTGATGCTACATCAGCACCATCAAAATCATATACGCCAAATACTCCACATTCCTCATGAAGCTTTCTATCATCTATATAACTATTGTTCATAATAATCTCCATTCTTGCGCTGCTTCTTTGCGCATCTCAAGTTTGTGCGAAGTACAAATCTT
>OCPV01001641.1_pt1 | contig 11701 bp, 9 predicted proteins | sample 1538511 | NCBI WGS metagenome assembly OCPV01 (sample SAMN04571704, study PRJEB22368) | human gut metagenome | biome: human gut; material: stool | host: Homo sapiens | place: Luxembourg | collected 2012-08-30 | reverse complement strand
CTGTATACGCGACATCCGTTCATCTGAAAAAGTACTCTACCGTCAGGTTCTTGACTTGTATGCCACCAGTGTAGATTATGACCCAAAGGCAGACGAATCCATCCGTTTTTTCAAAATCGTGCAGAATAAGTTACACTATGCCGCCCACGGCCACACAGCAGCAGAAGTGATCTTCGAACGAGCCGATGCAGAAAAGCCATTTATGGGACTGACCACATTTCCCGGCGAACAACCCCGGAAAGAAGATGTACTGATAGCTAAAAACTATCTCAATGAAAAGGAACTGAAGATACTGAACAACCTGGTTTCCGGATACTTCGACTTCGCAGAAATACAAGCCATCAAACGTTCGCCCATGTATATGTCGGACTATATACATCACCTGGACCTCATCTTATCGACCACCGGAGAGCAAGTTTTGCAGAACACAGGCACGATCTCTCACGAACAAGCCAAACAAAAAGCGCTGGGCGAATACCAAAAATATCATGTCAAAACCCTGTCGCCTGTAGAAGAAGCATATTTTGACAGTATCAAGAAACTGACAGCCGAAACAAAGAAGAAGAAAAAGAAATAAAATACAATAAACAGTATCATGGCAATACAATTTGAACTCTACAAGTCTCCCAACCCCAAGGACGAAGAAGACAAAGAACTCTACCACGCACGGGTAGTCAACTTTCAGCATATCGACACCGACTATCTCGCTAAAGAAATACAACAAGCGACTTCGCTGACCGAAGGGGATGTAAAAGCCGTCCTCGAATCGCTGAGCCACTTTATGGGATCACGCCTCCGGGAAGGGGAACGTGTTCACCTCGACGGCATCGGCTACTTTCAAGTAAAGCTGAACAGTCTGGAACCGATCACCTCGCCCAAGCTGAAAGCAAACCAAATGAAACTCAAAGCAAACATCGGCTTCAAGGCAGATAAAAAACTAAGAAGTTCGGTGAGTGTCGTCAAGGTGGAACGCAGTAAACTGAAGTTACACTCAGTGCCACGCTCCAACGAAGAGATAGACAGACTGCTGACCGCGTATTTCAGTAATAACCAAATACTGACCCGCTCGGACTTTCAAGGACTTTGCAAACTTACGCTTACCACTGCCGCCCGACATATCAAACGGCTGAAAGAAGAAAAGAAGTTGCAGAATATCAATACTCGTCAGAGTCCGGTTTATGTTCCGATGCCGGGATATTATGGTAAGCCGGAAGTAGAAGACACCGTAAAATAAGGGAAAGACAGAAAAATATGGCTTCAATAAGGGTGAGAGATGCTGCACCAGAACAAGAAAAGCAATGAGTATTGATAGAACTTTTGAACGATTGGTCTTTTTCATTTCCAAACAAGTCACTGCTTCCAAACTTTTCCTGCAATAAATGAATAGCGCCCATCGCTTCTTCGTAGGTGGCACGAAACTCCCGGCTGGGAGTAGTGGAGACTACTTCCAGTTGCTGGAAATCGTATTTATCAAGTGTGTCCAGACCATAAGTGTAGTCAGTAATGACACGCAACAGTCCGTTAGCCTCATCCAATGTTAGTTGCTTGTGCTCGATGACGTTGGAAAGGAGGTGAACAGTATTCTTCAAGTCTTCCAATTGCTCTATCTTTACTTGCTGATTGACGGCATAGCCTTTGATCAGGTATTCTTTCAAAACTTTGTTTGCCCAGACGCGGAATTGGGTACCGCGTTGCGACTTTACACGATAGCCGACGGAGATAATCACATCCAAATTATAAACAGCCGTCTCATATTGTTGGTCACTATAACTACCCATATGTGCAAATTTTGCACATGTGATATCACGTTCAAGTTCACCTTCCCTATAGACATTATTAATATGCCTGCCTATAACAGTACGATCCTTCTGAAACAATTCTGCCATTTGAGCCTGATTCAGCCACACTGTTTCATCCTCCAACTTCACATCAATCGACGTTTTCCCGTCTTTTGTCTGATAAATGACAATATTACCTCTATTGTCCATGAAATGCCTCCTTTTTTATGCATTGCGCCCGTCCATTGCCTTGGTTAGCAATGGACGGGCGTACAAATGTAATACTTTAAAAAAGAAAAAGGCGACATACCGGCCTTTTATTCGACCGGACAAACCCATAATTGACTCTTATATTAAAGCGATTGATTCAATAAAGTTATAATCGAACGTGCCGGAATCCGGACTGTTCTTCCACTCTTCACTTTCTCAACGGGTAGCAGATCTTCTCCTTCTACATCCGAAGTGCGATACACCTGCCATCGAGTTTTCTTGCCATTTATCTTATTGATTGAAAACTCTTTGTCTTCCTGCGCATAGTTAATGAGAACAACAGCGTATGAGCCGTCCGCATTTTGATAAGCAGAACACATCAGTCCTTTTTGGTCCGTATCGCCTCCGGGGATTAAATTCCCCGCTTGATCGAAAGCAGAAACCGACAGGCGGACAGCTCCCGGACGGATGAAGCGACTATAATTACCCAAAGCCCACATGAGTTTGGAGTCTTCTACCCGACCATCCTTCAAGTCATCATTCGTGTATTCCCGAATCAGCCCGTCTTTATAATCGCCGCCGATGGCACGCCACCACTGCCAGCTCTTCGCTCCCGCATATACGATGTCATGATGGATGATACGGGCAACGTAAAGTGCTGTCTTCATCGTACGGTCGAAGCCGTGACCGCCGCCTATCTCTTCGTCATTCCCCATGATACAGGTTTCTGACTGCCAGAAGCCGACGTTGTATTTATCCAGAGCTTCACGCAGTTGGCAGCGCATGGCACGCAGTTCACTCAGAGGAGTCGTTGTCCAGTAACTATGACCAAGCATCAGTCGGGGCACATTGGGCGTATCACCCAAATACGTATCCACACTGTCGGGGCAGAAGAAAGCCTGAATCTGATAGCCACGCTGCCAGTCCGTCTGATGAGTACGGAGCATACAGCGATAGTCCGAAGATTCGTTCACCATAATCTGTGTATCCATTTTCCGGTTCACAAACTCCCGGCTTAGCAGACGGACGGTTCGGGCTACTTCCCGATTGGTTGCCGGAGAGCCTTCCTGCTTCGGTCCTACCCAGTTCCAATGCCCGTCCGGTTCGTTGAAAGGACAGATATAGTTGAACTTTATCCCGTCGTGCTTCTCTACTCCTTCTACTACATCGGCCAGGAAACGGACATATTTCGTAACATTCCGGCTTCAGATTGGCGGTTCCTCCACGACCGGTATTGGTAGCCAGGCCGTTCTGAGTATAATAGACAGGAGGGGAGTTCAGAAATGCGAGGAATTTAGTGACGCCCCGTTCTTTTGCCAGTTTCAGAAAGTTGCGCTGCCCCTGTTGCTTGTTCCAGTCGTAGATTCCGTCGGCATTCATGAAGCATTCGGTACGCATCCACGAAGAACCGATCTGACTGGCTTCTCCCTGCTCGGTACTACCTGCACCGACATTGAAACGCCAAAGAGACAGGCCGATTCCTTTCGGTTTTCCATTCGCATCGTTCTCTGTGCTGAACAGCCAGTCGGCTATCTGGTTTTGTTTCTCCTGTGGCCATAAGCCAAGGATGTGCATACTCCAGGCATCGGAAGCACCGAAGTGCTCCATTGTCTGTAGCGGTTTGTCCACTTCAATCTGATAACGTAGGTCGGGGGCGGGCTGGGAACAGCTGGTAGCTATACCTATATATAAAAAAGCTAAGGCGACTGACAGTAATTTATAGTTCATCGTGAAATTTGTTTTTTATAATTTTAAAGTGATAGTACAAAAATACGTGATTACAGCTAACCTTGGAGAACACAAAACGACCAAAAACTACCACAAATCTTGCAATGTCACAAATTATAAGGCTGAATAAAATAAATGGCAGATTTAAGTATTCCTTAAACCTGCCATTTATTATTTCATCGACTTAAAGCAGCTCCTTTTTCTACCTTGCTGATAACCTAATTTAGTTACTAGATTTACAAGTCCATTTAGTTGCTACCTGCATCTTCATCCTGATAGGTAAACGTACCCACCATCTGATAAGTCTTGCCATCCGCAGTATACTTATAATCTACATTAAAAACTTTCGAGTTCTGATTATAAGTACATGTACCATCAATCAAGTCAAAATCCTCCCATGCCGAGATAGTGACATTGTTACCAGCATCAACTTTCAGTACAACAGCATGTTTCTTGATATTGGCAGTTGTTTCTGCCTGTTGCTCGTTATAGAAACGCACTGCATTTTCTTCTGTAGCTTTCAATGTTCTGACTATAGTAATAGAAGTGGATGCAACTATTTCATCATTACTATCCAGTTCGTGCCGAAGAGCTTTGAAGATGTAATTACCTGAGTATTTATTTACCAGATTGAAGGATACAATAAGTGCCGAGTCCTTCTGGTTGATCTCATAACCGGCAGAAGAAGAAGCAATCTTGAAAGTTATCGCATAGAGCGAATCGCACTCCAGACCTTCTGTTTTAACTTTAAAGGGAACTCTCGCATAAGTTTCGCCGGCTTTCAATGTAGTAGTATAAGAAGGTACCTCAAAAGCACTGGTAGCAAGTCCCTGATATTTGATATCAGTCGCAAGGAACTTGAACTTTTTATTATACCAGTCAATTACACTGTTATGGCTTTCCAGAGTCACATCCACATTCCCGTCAATCAAAAGAGAGCCACTTACACCCACTGTAATGAATCCTTCCTGCACTTCACTGCTATAAGCAAGTTCTTTAGTCACAAGATTGCTGGAAGCGCCGATCAGATAGAGTGTCTTCTTATATTGCTCCTTATCAAGCGGGCTTTCATAATCACAGCTACTTAAAACGACCAATAACAAAAGTATCGGATATAGTATTTTATTGATATTCATAACAAACGTTTTTTACTTAATTATTAATTCTGTACTTCGTGTGCAAAATTACCATCCCGGATTCTGAACCAGTTTCGGGTTCTTATCCATCGTTGTACGAGGGATAGGCAGGAAGTAATCTTTATAAGAGAATACACGATGCGAACGAGTATTATTGATCACTGTTTCTGTATGGAATGCTTTACGGTCTGTGCTACGTGCAGCAATGTTCATACCTGTTACAGGCTCATTGTATGCATCGATCGCATCTCCCCATCTACGCAAATCGTGATAACGTCTGCCTTCACAGAAAAACTCCACCCGTCTTTCACGCTTAATCAAATCCCGCATCGTAGTCACATCCCTTGCATCATCCGCTGTAATGCCCGGCAAACCGGCTCTATAGCGAACCATATTAAAGTATTTCACCATCTCGTCTACATCACGGCTCACTGTAATCCCATTCTCTTCGTCGGTATATGTATTACTTCCCAACTCATTCAATGCTTCCACATAGTTGAGCAGCACCTCTGCATAACGCATGATCGGGAAAGTTTTCGACTTCATCATACCTTTCAGCTGATCCTCTACATAATGAATGTACTTCTTGCAGGTAAAACCAGTGTGGTTATAATCTTCAGGATGATCGGACGACGGTGCAGCAGTACCATTAGCATAGTAAGTAACTGTCTGCTTAGTCTGATTACCTTCGGTTCCGATGTAAGAAAGTCCGCTCCAGTAGCAATGGTTAAAACCTACGCTGGCATAGAAACGCATTTCCATCTTATCAAACATCTTAGCAGCATCGGACGGAAGTGTATAGTCAGAGAAAGACTGTGAACTACCACCAATGGCTTCCCAGTAATTTGTGGGATAAAGTGGTGAGTTATTGATGTCGCTACCGTCTTCCATACGGAAAGCTTTCACAGTCGCATAAGTAATATTCAACCCATTACCACCACCCAGGCTCGTAGGAGTAGCAATCCATGCCGGAGAGTCGCCAGCTGTACTAGAGTAGCCGCACATATAAATAAACTCGTCATTATTATAAGCCGGAGTTTCACCATTGAACATAAAAGCATAAGAACGAAGCGCATCTATACCTCCCGCTCCATTAGGATAGTTTTCGTCAGGCACATTCTCCGGTAGCGGTTTTGTGTCTAGTTTTCTCTCAACAGTGTGCAGCTTATATTTAAAGCTACCAGCTTCCGAACCCTTAATCAAACGTTTGGCAAGAAGAGCGGCTGTTCCCCATTTGGATTCGTCTTTGACTTGAGGCATAAAGTTGGTACCGTCCGAACGCTTCCAATCAGCATAAAACTCATTTCCGTTGTACCAAGGACTTGCTTCGATCAGTCTTACTCTTCCCATCAATGCCAATGCCGCTCCCGAAGTAGGCAGATTGACTAGGGTAGACGTACGGCTGGAAGGAAGATATTCGTATGCTTTCTCGAAATTCTCGCAGATATAGTTAATACAATTCTCGTATGTCTCTCTTTCCAATGACATGCTTTCCGCACTGGCATCCACATCATAAGCCGTTTCAGGTACAATGGGCACAGGTCCGTAAGCCTCTACCAGTTTATAATAGAAATAAGCTCTCAAGAAATAACAACGTCCCATAAAGTCACGCAAATCGCTCGTAGTAATATCCTCACATTCATTGATTCTTTCCAAGACGAGGTTGGCTTTACGAATACCTTTATACCAAGTACCATAGTTATTATAGAAATCACTCTGTGGAGTCACTTCGTCCACCATCAGCTGGATAGCTTTATGACGGGAGTCATTCCATGATGTAAAGTTCTCGTCCGAAGCTCCCTGATAAGGCGACCAAGCATTGGTCCACAAGTCTCCTTCATTAGGTAATAACTTTCCGGCACCATTGATATATTCTTCCAGATATTCCTTACGTTTAAATACAGAGTCTAGCTCAAAAATCTCATCGAAGTATGAGTCTACATCCAGGTAGTCGTCACAGGAGGTAAACATACTTCCTGTGCAACACATCAGTGCCATAGCAGCTATGCAATATATTTTTCTGAAATTCATAATTATACGATTTATGATAATGTTACAATTGAAACGGGATTAAAACGTCACATTAAGCTGAAGGGTGAATTTCCGTTGCAGAGGATACACCGCACCGTTTGACGATGCTTGCTCCGGGTCCCAAAGTTTCACCTTATCCCATACATGCAGGTTTTCGCCTACAAGACTCAGGGTAGCGTTCTGTACACTAATCTTATCTCGCAACCATGCGCTGGTGAATCTATAAGACAACTCGATATTTTTCAATCTGAAATAGCGGCCATCCGCCAACCAGAAAGTAGATTCACGGTTATTGTTCTTATTCTCACCATAAGTCAGACGCGGGAAACGCGCGTTCGGATTTTCCGTACTGGCGTCACCGGAATATTCTCTCGGTGTCCAGCGATTCTTTTGATCAGCCACAATGTTAAGTACATTGCCTCGCGTTTCCCAAGCAAACGGATAGTACCCTGATCCCCCATAGAAATATTGTACTTTACCTACACCTTCAAAGAAAATGCTGGCAGTAAACTGTTTGTATCTGAATTCAGCAGCAAAACCATACTGAAGAGTTGGAGTATTCGAATAGGATAACGGTACAATATCATCATCATTGATAACACCGTCACCATTGACATCTTTATACTTAATGTCACCTGGACGCACATCAGAAGAATAGGTTTGAACAGGACTACTTTCAATATCTGCCTGATCTTTGAACAAACCTAAAGATATCAAACCGCGTTTCACTCCATAAGGAACGTCTACAAAAGACTGATAAGGATATACCACGCCTGATTGCTCCCAATAGGTTACGTTATTGCGGGCGAATGTCCAGTTACCACGAACTGTCATTCCAAAATCTTTGGTGAAATTATGGTTGAACGTTATATTTCCATCAAATCCCCATGATTCCATTCCACCGATGTTGGTATACGGATTGGTTACAAAACCTGCTTCTTCAGGAATGTTGGCACGTTGCTGGAAGATACCTTTGTTTTTATCCTTAAAGATGTCGGCAGTCAGTTCCACTTTGTCATTAAACATTTTCAGGTCTACACCAATATCCATTTTGGTTGTCTCTTCCCAGTTCAAGTCATTGGCACCTACGCGGCTCTCGCCAACGGTGCTACCAGGCCATGTCACTGAGCTATAATCGGTAGACACAGTAGAAAGGTACGGGAAGCGGATTTTCTTGATACGGTCATTACCTACTTTACCCAAAGAAGCTCTGAGTTTGAAGAAATCGAGGAACGGAAGTTTTTCACGCGTCCATTCATACTGAGTAGGCACCCATCCCAAAGCTACTGCCGGGAACCACCCGTAGCGGTTGCCTTTCTTGAATTGCTCGGAACCGGTATATCCTACATTGAATTCAAACATATAAGTATCCTTATAAGAATAAGTAGCACGAGCAGAAATAGCCTGATAACGTTTAGGAATAGAACGAATTCTTTCATCCAATGTAGTGTCATCGTCTTCATTATTCAGATAAGAGTCCTTATTTTCCTGACGATAGGCATTAAGTAATCCGGTCACACGATGGTCTTCACCAAAGATTCTTTCGTAATTGATATTTCCTTCAAAATAATACTGACGGGCAATGCGGCGATAATCGCTGTAAGTCATATCAGTAGCACTCGATGTACGTTTAGAGATCAATGCTCCATTCTGCTTTCTTCCTGTGGCGTAATATAAGTCCGGAGTCTTGGTACGATACTGGTCAAAGTAGCCGGTATAGTTAAATGAGAATACGCCTCTTGCAGACAGTCCTTTTGTGATGAAATCCAACTTCTGATTCAGACTGGCATTCATACGGGTGGCCTGTGTTTCACTGATCTTATACCCTGTATAGTTCAACTGTACATAAGGAGAAACCTCATCCGAGTTTCTACCAAATGATGGAAGAGTACCATTGGAGTATTTCACCGGAACAATTGTTGCCGGAAGATTAGCTTGCGCCGACCATAATGCATTGTTATTATCACCATATCCCGGAGAATTACGTTTAGTGATAATCGTTTCCATATTCAAAGAAAGTAGAGTTGTTTTAGTCATATTGGCGTCTACGTTCGCTCTGAAATTATATTGATGATAATCCACATTAGTATTATGTTTACTTACCGACTTATCTTGTTTGAAAACAGCTCCTTGGTTCATGATACCCATACTTACATAATAACGTGCATTGGTACCACCACCGGAAAGACTCAGGTGATGTTGATTGTCAATCACATAGTCATTCAGAATCACATCTCTCCAATTCACATTCGGATAAAGATCCGGATCGAGACCGGAACGGAACAGTTGGATTTCAGAATTAGTATAAATCGGATTCTTACCTCTGACAACACGTGCTTCATTAGCAAGGTTTGCATAGCCCACTGCATCTACATACTCCGGCATGCGGGGAGAATAGGAATATGTGGCATTTGTCTTGAAGTTTACAGTTAATTTACCGGCTTTACCTCTCTTGGTAGTTACAATTACTACGCCATTGGCACCACGCACACCATATACGGCAGTTGCCGAAGCATCTTTCAAAACTGAGAAACTTTCAATATCTGCAGGGTCGAGTGTATTCAAGTCACCTTCTACACCATCAATCAAGATCAGCGCCGAAGCATTTGCCCCAAACGTACTGATACCACGTACCCAAAATTCAGAGAAGTTATTGCCCGGCTCACCACTACGAGTCACACCAATGATGCCCGGCACACGACCTTGAAGCATATTGGATACGGAAGTAGCAGGAACCTGCAACTGTGCCGGATCAACAGAAGTAATAGCTCCCACAACAGAAACTTTACGCTGTGAACCACGACCTACTACCACTACTTCATCCAAACTACTGATACTTTGTTTCAATACAATAGTCTCACGCTCTTTAGATTCGGTTACTTTCACTTCTTTATTCTCAAAACCTACATAGGAAAACACAACGGTAGATTTGGGAGGAATATTATTCAAACGGAACTTTCCGTCCAAGTCGGTGATTACTCCGATAGATGTCCCTTTCACAGCAACACTCACACCTATAAGTTCCAATCCATCTTCACCAATGACAGTACCGGAATATGTCAATCCTCCCTGCGCATAGGCCATAGAAGAGAAGATGCCGCATAATATAAATAAGATGCTTATTATTTTTTTCATGATTAATTCCTGATTAATGTGTTTATTCTACTGAGTACTTTCTTAAAGCCGGATTTTCACGCTGAGCAATCCAAAATCCACCATTCCCGTCATAACTGATATCTTGGGGATTTGCAAATAAAGCAATATCAGGAGAACCATCGTCATCACCTTTTACACCAGCTGTACCCAAAATAGTAGTTACATATCTTTTTTCCATTTTCTCATCATAAGCTATTTTACGAATCACATGATTATTCTCCTGACAAACGAAAATATTACCATCTTCATCTATTGTAAGGCCACGCAAAAACTGGAATTTTGCCTCATCAGTCAGAAAACCATCTGTAGTTCCTGTATTATTCTGGTTAATCTGCTCGTAAGCATGTGTACCATCTTCTTTTACCCAAACTTTCAGAATCTTATTTTTATCAGTAGTTACATAGAAACAATCTTCAAAAGCACTATAAGCGATGTAAGCGAAAGGACCGCCACTAAAATCATTATGTTCAAACAAAATCTCATTATTAGTTGGATTATCGACTTCAATACGTCCTAAACGACCTCTTGCTGTAACATAATACAACCATTTATTGTCGCCATCCAAAGCGACAGCCCAAAGGTCAGTACCTGAACTGATATCACAAAGCCGAGAAGGAACCCATGCCTGCGATTTCTTATAGACATAAACAGTATTAGCACCATTAATGGTAGCACCATAAGCCAATGTTTTATCATTAGATATCGCCACTTTCCCAACCACAGGACCGCTTTGGATAGTAATCACAGCATCTTCGTCTATAGAGACATAACGTATACTGTTATTATTCCATGCCTGACCTATGATACCCGACTGTTCATCAATGCAAGCTACACCAAACATCTGCCCAAAAGTTGCCTCAGCCAGACTTCCATCTTTACCGGCACCATCAGCTCGTACAAAATCACCGGCAATAGTAGATACATTCTCAGACACAGAATATTTAAAAGTCTCATCAGCCACCACAGTCTGATCATTCACCTTAACCGTAATCTTATTGAAACCTTCTGCCTGACGTGGCGCCATACAATAAATCGTAGTATTATCTACTCCCACTACGGCAGCCTTGTTCTCCTTTTCCATATTATCTGTGAATAATACGGTTACCACAGATTTGTCATTTCCAAAGTTATTACCTATAATAATCACTTTCTCTGCTACCCGACCGGTATCCGGCGTAAAATAGTCAATAGTGACAGGTTTGTTCGGGTCATAGGAATCCGTACCTGATTCCTTGTTGTCATTACAGCACATCAGCACCAACGACAAAAACCCTAATAAGGGAAGAAATAGTCTTTTCATAACGTTTTTCTTTTTACATATTAAATTATTGGTTCACTAAAAATTCTTTATTGGCATATCAGCGTTATAAACGCAGGAAGATAAAACAGCACATATAATCAGGAAAAAGACATCGATTGACGAATGACTTTAGTTTTTTAAAGATTATATTAGTTTTCATTTTCATAATATTAGTTTATTTCGTTGTTATCTACAGCAAAGATACGAATGAGTGTAGATTTTACATTATAAAAATCATTCAAAAAACGTAGAGAATCATTCATAAACGATTTACACACGTTGGCTGCAAGAAACACAACTCCTTTCTTCCTCTTTAGCAGGACTTTATATGAATATGAATAATATAGATCGAGTTTAATAAT
>OCPV01001623.1_pt1 | contig 11806 bp, 7 predicted proteins | sample 1538511 | NCBI WGS metagenome assembly OCPV01 (sample SAMN04571704, study PRJEB22368) | human gut metagenome | biome: human gut; material: stool | host: Homo sapiens | place: Luxembourg | collected 2012-08-30 | reverse complement strand
TGATCGTAGGCGTTTCCCTGTTCATGCCCGGTATTGTGGAGCAAATCGAGCTGGGAACTTCCTCCGGCTTTGAAACAGCGGCAACGATGTTCGGCGGCAGCGCCGCGCTGGGATATATCGTTATCGGGCTGCTCGCCTTTGTTCTCGGCGTATGCGTGACGATTTTGTGTTTCCGAATCCGTCTGCTGAACAAAGAGGAACAGATGGAGGAGCAAAAGGGGGACAATGCGGATGGAACTTGTCAGTAACCTTTTGCAATTCATCGTTACCCTGCTGGGCTTTAGCCTAAGCGGAATCTGGTATCTGAAAAGCCGAAAACAGACGTATTTTCTGTTGACCTGCTTTTACGGCTGCTTTGCCCTCGGCTCTCTGTACTGGACGCTGTATCTGCTTTTATTCTCTGAAACGCCGCAGGTCTTTTATGTGTCGGAGTTCGGCTGGATGGCAAGCGTTATTTTTCTTTACATCCTGCAATACGCCCTTTCCTCTGCGGAGGAAAGGGGCTTTGCGACACGCAAAGCCCTGATTGCCCTCTTGGTCGGCGTTCCGCTGTGCGTGTTTTACTGCACCTTTGGGGACATCCTCTCCAATCTGCTCTGGTGCGGTATGATGATCGTTGTTTCCTATCATGCGATCCGGGGGCTTGCTTACGCCCGGACGCAGGCGGGAGCGGCGCGTGATATGCGATATTTCCATATTGGGGTACTGTGCTATGTGGCGGCAGAATATGCCCTCTGGACTTCCGGCTGCTTTTGGCCGGGAGATTCCATTTCCAGCCCCTATTGCTGGTTTGATCTTCTGCTGACGCCCTGTATCTTCGCTCTGCTGCCCGCTACAGGAAAGGCGGTGGAGGGATGACCTATATTGAAAATATTTTTATCTGTATGGCGTCGCCCCTGCTGATCGCCGCCCTGTGCATGGGAAAGCGGCAGACAAAGTTTTTCCTGTTTTGCCTTGCGGGAATAGGTGCGTGTCTGCTCTCCGCTTACATCAATACCTTTCTCGCCGCACTTTATGGGGCGGACACCTTTGGCGCAACTGCGGAGATCGCCCCGGTGGTGGAGGAAGTGATGAAGCTCCTGCCGCTGCTCTTTTACCTCTTGGTATTTGAGCCGAAAGCGGAACAGATCAAGATTGCCGCTGTGATCACCGCTCTTTCCTTTGCCACCTTTGAAAATGTCTGCTATCTGATCCAAAACGGGGCCGGACATTTTTCCTTTATTTTCTTCCGGGGCATTGGGACGGGAGCGATGCACGTCATCTGCGGGGCCATCGTCGGAGGAGGGCTTGCGTATGTGTGGCGGCGGACGTGGTTGAAGATTGCCGGAACCTGCGGCCTGCTGGGAGCGGTCATCACCTTTCATGCGATCTATAATCTGCTGATTGCCTACGGCGGCGCGGCGCAGTATATCGCCTATCTTCTGCCTGTGCTGATTCTGACAGTGGGAAAGCTGCTTGCCCGCCGTCTGACACCATAATGAAATAGATTTTTTCCTTTGGGAGCTGCCTTTGCGCGGCTCCCAAATTTTTTGAAAAAATATGATTTTGGGGTGAGAGTTTTTCCGCGTTTTTGTACCTATATAAATGAAAGGCTTTTTAAGCTGAGTTTTCAGAGAGGAGGTTTTGCGTGTATGTACGATACAGAAAAGCGTGTTGCGATAGTAAAAAAGCGAATAGCGGAACACCGCCGCAGGCAGGCGCGGCGAAGCATCCGCAGTTTGTCTGCCCTGTGCGTCCTGCTGTTCCTGTCCCTTGTGGGAACGGTGGGAACGGTAGGGACGGTACGGGGCCAGCCGATAGATGCCGCAGGAATGTACGGCGCGATCCTGCTGCATGAGAGCGCGGGCGGATATGTGCTGGTGGCGGTGGCGACGTTTATGCTGGCCGTGGTGATCACGGTCGTCTGTATGCGGCTGCATGAACGGGAGAAGCAAAAACAGAAACAAGAACAAGAACATAAGGAGGACGCAACATGAAAAAAATCCTGTCCCTGCTTTTGACCCTCTGCCTGCTGCTGGGCGTTCTACCCTCTCAGGCCCTCGCCTATGTGGGGGACATTATATCGCCTGGCAGTACAAATGTGCAGACGAGCACGAACAATAATTCGCTCGTCCTACAAAACGACTATATCCGTGTGACGCTGAACAGGCAGACCGGCATCCTCACGACCGCTCCGACTGCGGCATCGGACAGCCCCGGCCAGCAGAAGCCCTACTGCGAGTTCATCACGTATGATAACGGAATCGGTTACAATAAGAAAGAAATCACACATCCCGCAACGCTCAGTCTGAAAAGCGCATCGTTTGTGGAGAAAACGCCGAACGGCGACACAAAGGCCATTAAGGCGGAGTATTCTCTGACATTCGAGCTGTCCGGGAAATCTGTTTCCGCAACGACTGCGGTTTACTATGAACTGGTGCAGTGCGGAGAAAATAAGTCGTCAGCAGACGCATGGGGCGTGCTGACGTCCGTTGATAACATCAAAATCAACGCCAACAGCTTCGGCGACCTCAACCTGGCTACCGATATGAGTGCTTGGTGGGGCTATACCCTCGACGGCTTCAGCGGTATGGGGCACGCCAACGCCACAGACGGCCCCGCCATCAAGATGAGCCGCACCGTCGTCAAGAATGAGGCAGAAGAGGAGATTTCAACCGAAAGCTCCGTCATCACCAGCAAGGTGGATGATTTGGATACCTGGCAATCTTTCTCACAGGGGACGGATTGGTGCTACAACTACATCACCGAGGTCTATGTGGACGGCTACGCCTGGGCAAATCCCTTTGTAGGACTGTCGGGCTACTATAAGAATAAGACCATCAAAGCCTATCTGCCCGATACGGTCAGTGTCACGCCGGGCAATAACCCCAACAGCACCCGCGTGGAGTGCAGAAACGATATTGGTTACTATTTCAGCGATGGCGAGGACTATCCAAATTCACAGCGCTTCCTCTGGGGCTTCCGCAACCTGGCGAAAGGCGCAGAGGACGTTCCGTCAGAACCGGACAAGGTAGATATTTCCATTAACGCCCAGCGCTTAGCCGCCTTTGCAAACGGGAACGGCGGCGTAACGGTGGAATATGTGGCTGACGATGCGGCGCTGGACGCGCTGAAAAAGCAGTATGGAAACCCCGTCGCCCTCATCAGCGGCGAGTACGAGAGCAAAAACGGCGCGGAATTTACCTTTACCGGCGGGGCGGCGCTGCTCTCGCCCTCCGTGACGGCGACGTGGGACAAATCGAATGGCAAGCTCATCATCAAAAAGGATGGTACGATTGAGCATAGCGGCCTGAGCCTGAACGCGCCCAGCTTCAAGTTCTATCAGCCAAACAGCGGCAGCGGCAAGGACTTGGAAATCAAACTCACGCAGGACGGCTTTTCGTTTGAGATCGACCCCGGAAAGAACGATGCCGTGATCTATGTGGACATCCCCTATGCCACGGCGAAGCTGGAACAGGCCACCGCCGACGCGGCGGGAAATCTTGTGTTCAGCGGCGAGATCGGCTTCCAAACTGTTTTTGAGGGCGCGAGCTTTACCCTTGAGGAACTGGGCTACGGCTTAAATGAGAAAAATGAATTTACGGTCAACGGGGTTCACGCCACGGGCGAGTTTGACACGGCAAAAACGCTGTCACTGGAGCTTGCAAAGGTCGAGGGCGAGGTCAACACCTTTAAGGGCAAGGAAAAATACGCTTTCAGTCTGGAGTTAAATGCCTTTGACCTCTTTGAAACGGAGGCGGAGCTGGAACTGACACGTAGCCAAAAGGACGGCAGCCTGCTCCCCAACACACTGTATTTCTATGTCGCGGCCAGCCCCGGCATCCCCCTCATTCCGCCTGTGCCCGTTGGACAGCTCAACGGCGGCGGCGCGGGCTTCAGCAACCTGGCCGACACGGTAAACGGCGATTATTTTGCTATCCCACCTCTTAAACTGCGTGGTACGCTGAAAGGCACCTATCTTCATCTCATTGAGGGCAAGGGCGACGTTGTTATCGGCCCCAGCGAGATTTCCCTCACGGCAAGCGATGTAGGTATCGTTGGCACGAACGCCTCGATTATCGACAGTTTCGGATATTCCCTCAAGCTAAACGGGCAGGAGCGGACTTATAACGGAACGGACTACACGGGCATCTACTTTGTCGGCTCCGAAGCCCTTGAGCTGGATCTGCCGAACACCGAAATAGATGTGTTTATCCTGGATACCTCCATCGAGCTAGGCGCGTTTGGCGGCACGGGTACGAAAAATGATAAACAGCATTTGTATCTCGCCATCGGCGCCAACGCTGTTGTCAAAAGCAAAGTGCAGGTCCCAAGCGATGTGCCTGTGATCGGCGGTTGGAAGCTTGGCAGTTGGGACGTTGACCTCATTGTGGGCGGACAGACGGAGTTCCCGATTAAGGATGTCAGCGTTGACGAGGGCATGAAGCAGGCATTCAGCAATATCGACGTGTACCTCGGCGCGATGACCGGCGTGTATGCCGGAATCATCGACGCGCGGCTGTGGGTGCTTGTGCCGAATATCGTGGAGACCAACTTCCGCAGGGGTGGCGGCTGGGATGTGGAAACCAAGTGGTTTGGCAGACTACCCGAATGGGATTGGTCGGAAAAAGGCGTTGAGCCAGTGGCGCAGGCTATGTCTTTGGAAGATAGCGAAGATACCGTCCTGATGAGCAGTCCGAGCCCCACTGAACAAGCTGCGTCTTTGGAAGCTGTTGGGGAATCTACCCCGACAAGCAATACGAACTCAACCGAGCCGGCTGCGTCTTTGGAAGATACCGGGGAGTCTGTCCCTGCAAACAGTACGAACTCAACCGAGCAAACTGCGCCTATGGAAGATGCCGGGGAGTCTGTCCCTGCAAACAGTACGAGCTCAACCGAACAAGCTGCGTCTTCGGAAGATACCGGGGAGTCTGTCCCTGCAAACAGTACGAACTCAACCGAGCAAACTGCGCCTATGGAAGATGCCGGGGAGTCTGTCCCTGCAAACAGTACGAACTCTACTGAACAAGCTGCATCTTCGGAAGATACCGGGGAGTCTGCCCCTGCAAACAGTACGAACTCAACTGAAATTACGGTCAGCGCCGACACAGACGAAACGCCGTACATTCTGCTGGCGTTTGAGAACACCGTCACCGAAGAGCAAATAAAAAACAGCCTGTCTGTTACGAAGCAAAACAGCAGCGACAAACTCGAAATCCATTGGGTGAACTATGACACAGAAAACAGCGAAGATGGGCAAATCGATGAAAACAAGGACATCAACGCGACCACCGACATCATACATAACAAGACGGACAATAAGGACTACCGCGTGGCGATCCTGCGGCTGAAAGATGCCGGAACCTATCAGGTCAACACGGGTTCACTTTCGCTTGACACGCAGAAATCCCAGGGCGTTTCCATTGCTCCGTTTGAAGAACTGGAGTTGACTTTGAACAATCAGCAGGTGTCCGGTGAGATCAAATACGCCGAGGAAAACACAAAGTATGTGCTTCGCACCTATTTTGCCAAAGAAAAGGGCGGCGCGGATTATCTGATCGACGAGCAGGAGATAACGAACAGCTCCAGCATCTCGGTCAATATTCCCTCCATGGGTGCGCTGGCCCCGTCGGGCGAATATTATGTGACCTCTTTCCTGATGACAGAAAAAAGCGTGGAAAGCATCGACGAGAACGGCGAAAAGGAAACCCTGACCGGCCTTGTCGCCATCGACCATCAGCAGTTTAATACTCGGGTAAGCTATCAGAACCAAAACCAGCCGACCGCACCCCAAACTGTTACGCTGGAGCTGGCCGGAAACGAGATCATGACGGCGACATGGGGTGCCGTGACTGATGCCGACGGCTACGCCGTGACGATTTATCAGAAAGACGGCAACGACTGGATCGACACCGGCTTTGGTTACGACCTCGATAAAGAAACGACCTCCATCAATATGGCGCTGACTGTGGGTGGAGAAGAAACAACAAAGTCTAAAAACCTGTCTGCAAACGAGACTTACAAGGTGGGCGTTAGTGCCTATAAAACCATCGAGGGCGGCAAGTATTACAGCGCGGAAACCGAGTCTGCGGAGAATGGTGTGTATCTGCCTGAATATACGCCGCTGGATATGATGCTCTCCGTGAATGGAACGACCTGCACAGCCGATGAACATGGCGTATATCGCGCCTATGTGGACGGCAAGGACGATGTGCTGACGGTAAGCTGCACGACCGAGAACGTCACCTACAAAGTCACAAGAATGGACAAGACTAGCGACAACGAGATTTCGACGGATTCTGACGGCGCTTATCCAATTCCCAACTTTGAGGGCAACCTGATGTTCAAAATCGACGGCATTTCCGAGATTGAGAACAGCACCGCAAAGGATGTGACCAGCGTATTCCTGTTGGTGAGCGTGGACAAAACAGCACCCATGCTGACGCTCTCCGATCCGGTATTCTATGCCGATATGACCACGGGTGCGTATCAGATCACCGGCACAGCGGATGCGGGAAGCAAAATCATTTACGGAGATGATGGTGCATCGGTCAATGCAGGCAGCGACGGAACCTTTACCATTCCCGGTACGCTGGATGAAAACAGCGGTGTTCTCTCCCTCTGCGCACAGGACAGCGCAGGGAACAAATCCACATCGCGGTTTGCGCTGATTACGAAGCAAAACACCGCTACCGAGTTCATCGTCACCTTTGACGGAAACGGCGGTATGCCCTCTGTCGGCAGCATGACCACCACCAATCAGAAGCTGACCTCTCTGCCCAGCGCATCTCAAAGCAAGCACAGCTTCGACGGCTGGTACACCGAAAAGAGCGGCGGCATAAAGATCACGACGGATACCATATTCCATGCAGATACCATCGTCTACGCTCACTGGACGTACACCGGCGGCGGTGGAGGTTCCTCCTCCGGCGGCTCATCTTCCAATGATGGGGAGGGTTCCGTTAACAACGATGCCACCATCATCCAACGCCCCGATGTGAACGAACCCAATGTCCCCACCACGGCGCAGAGTGAGAAGGTCAAGACAGACGCTAAGGGCAATGTGACCATTACCAATCCCATGGTGTCGGATGCCATCAAGGCTGCAAAGGATGATGCGAAAAAGCATGGTAATCAGAAAAATGGTGTTGCGGTGGAAGTCCCTGTGGAGATTGATAAGAAGCTGGACGGTGTACAAATCACGCTGAAAGCGGATGCACTGGATACTTTGGTGAAGGAAAATGTCAAGCGCTTCACCATCGACACAGACCGGATGACCGATTTCGGCTTCACCTTGGATACCCTCAAGGAGCTGAACCGCCAGACCAGCGGCGACATTATCTTGAAGGTGAAGAAAACTACCGTTTCCTCTATTGAGGCAAAGGTGACTATCGGAAATCGCCCCGTTTATGACATCTCCCTGTGGGAAGTCAAAAACGGCAAGGAAACCAAGCTGAGCAACCTGAATGGAAAGACTATCAGCATTGCCATTCCGTACACACCGACAAAGAACGAGCAGACCGGCAACCTCTATGCGGTTTCTGTGGATGGAAATGGTAAGCCCCAGTGGATCACCAAGTCCAACTATAATGCCGACCAGAAGGCAGTCATCTTTGAGCTGACACAGCCCGGTGTTTACGGCGTGGGCTATGATGCTAAAATGCCAGCCTTTACCGACATCGAAAACCACTGGGCTAAGGATAACATTCTCTTTGTGGTCAGCCGTGGGTTGCTGAATGGCACCAGCGAAACCACATTCAGCCCCAATACCGGCATGACCCGAGGGATGTTTGTCACCGCTCTTGGACGGCTGGCGGGTGTTGATCCTGCTGATTACCAGAGTGGCAAATTCACCGATGTGAAAGCCGATGCCTACTATGCACCGTATGTCAACTGGGCGGCAAAGACCGGTATCGTCAGCGGAACAACAGACACCACCTTCGCCCCGGATACCAACATCAACCGGGAGCAGATGGCGGTCATTATGAAGAACTACGCTGTCAAGCTGGGCTACACAGTTCCGAAAGCCCTGGAAGCCGTGACCTTTGCGGACAACGCAAGCATTTCTTCCTGGGCAAAGGAGGCAGTTGAGTCCATGCAGCAGGCGGGCATCCTGGCGGGCAAGACGAACAATCGCTTTGACCCTGCAGGAACCGCCACCAGAGCCGAAGTCGCCACCGTCCTGTGGCGGTTTGTGGAAATCATCATTGACCCGCAGACCGCAAACGGCTGACAACAGAATGACAGCGGCCAGTGGAGCTTTCTCCGCCCACTCCGCCATAGAGACTCAGCGGTTCTACCGCTCTCTGGGCTGTGTAGATGCGGCCCAGCCCCTGCAAAAGCATGTAGAGGCCGAACCGTTCGACTGCCAGCTGGAATACAGACTGTAAAAGCACGAGCTGCATGGAAGTAAAACATAAGCTCCCCCGGAAGGCAAACGCTTTCCAGGGGAGCTTTGTGGTTACTTGGGAGTAGTATGTATTTCCACTTATCCACAGAGCATGACTTTGGCGGAGAAAGCGCCATTCTGATGGGTAAACGTACTTGTTCCGCCGTTTTTTTCCGCAATATGGTTGACAGCCTGGATACCAATTCCGCTTTCTTTTCGCTTTGATGAGAGGAAAACGCCATTTTTTTCGTTGACTTTACCGTCAAATGCATTTACGACCTCGATCAGAAGAAGCCTCTTGGCATGCACATATGCTGTTATTTCGATTTGCCGGCGGGCGGGTGCGGTGCGAAGGCTGGCTTCCAGCGCATTTTCCAGTAGATTGGATAAGATCAGGCACATATCGACCTCATCGATCGGAAGCGATTCCGGCAAATCGAGCTTGGTGCGGAAGGGAATGTCCTCGCGCTTTGCAAGAGCGCAGTAATAGCCGACAACACTGTCCGCCGTACGGTTTTCACAGAAGCACATATCGAGATTCGGGATGCGGGAGACAGTTTTTGCAAGGTAGCTTTTCAAGTCCTCCAGTTCACCAGCCTCGGCCAGCACAGAAATATGATTTAATTGATGCGCATATCGTGCCGCGCCCGCCGGGCCTCTTCAATGGCGGTCTTGAGGCTTTCATAGCGCTGCTGCTGCATGGAAAGCAGCTGGTTTTCCTGCTGTAATCTTGCGTTGCGGTTGAGGCTGTTCGCCATCAGAAGGAAAATCGTGTTGAACCAGAGAAGCAGCACCAGAAGCGCGATGCTGAGCACAATGTAACCCTGCAGGACCCTTCCTGTCTGAAGTGTTGTCTGGTAACGCGGGATCATGAACAGGTTTAAAAGGATGAACACCAGCGGCAAAACCCAGAACACATACCATGTCTGTGCAAAATTGTCGTCCTCGACCATCGCACGCACCGCATGGGTCGACGGATAGGATGCCGCCAGCACAAAAACCCAGCAAACTGCGTTATAAAAAACGCAGGCAGCAAAGCAGAACCATGGCCCATCCGGCGGCAGCTGCATATGCAGGACAATCGCCGCGCTGACGGCTCTGGAAAGGCTATTCAGGCAGGCAAATACCGCGCAGATCGACAGCGCGATCGTTCTGGATTTCCAGAGGGATATCCGGAGCGTTCTGGTATACAGGACAATCGCAAGCAGCGTGATACCCACAAGGACAAAAACAGTAGAAATGCGAAGCCGATAGCAGACGAGCCCGCCGCCGACGCCCAGGCCCGCCATCAGCGGCAGAAGCCAGGCGGCAAGGTTTCTTGGCGACTGCTTCAGATAGGATTTTACAGGGAAATATGCAAGCAAAAGGCCAGGGAGTGCGACGAACAGTTCCAGCATCGGACGCAGAATATCTTTCATCTCATACGCTCCCCTTGCAGCAGAAATTCCATAAACGCCTGCCGGGCAGGCTTCAAAAGCTCCTGGTTGACATAGACACGGCTGCCGTCGGTCATACAGAAGGCGGCATCCCGGAAATCAGCGGCGTGCTCTAAATTGACGATCACACCGCGGCCGCAGACGAAAAAGCGCGGATCTTTTTTAAGCGGCTCGGTGAACGCCTTGAAGCTTTGGCGCGTGGCCAGCGTTTTTCCGGCGGTGGTGCGGATGTTGATCCTATGAGCAAAATGCTCGGCGGAAATAATGTCCCGATAGCGAAGACGAACGTCGCTGCCGCTGACTTTCGCAGTCAGAACCGGCTCAGGACGCGGCAGTTTTGCAAGCATTTCGGTAAGCAAACCGGAGAGTTCTTCCTCGGAAAAGGGCTTCACGAGATAGTGAAGTGCCCGTACCTGAAAGCCTTCGAGCGCGTGATCGGTAGACGTCGTGGTGAAGATCAGAAGGCAGTCTGTGTCCGTCTTTCGAAGCTCCTTCGCTGCGTCCATGCCGCTTAAGCCCTCCATGTAAATATCGAGAAACGCGGCCGAAAAGCGCCGCTCTTTTTCTGCCGCGAGAAAAGCCTCGCCGCTTTCAAATCCCAAAATATCCGCTTCCACACCGCGAAGCGCCAACTGCTGCGATAAGCGTTCTTTCAGCAGTGCGCGTTCGGTCTTGAGATCATCCACAATTGCAATCCTCATGCTGACCTACTCCTCCCCTCCGTAAAAAACTCCAGTATGATTATATCACAGATGTCCTGCCCCGGCACACCAGCAAAGCCAGATTTCGTGTCGGAAACGGGGCTTTCGTGCCAAACAGCTTGAAAAGCGTGTGCGCATTCGTATACTGACAAGCAGAAAACGTCAACGACGGCAGAAAGGAGGAGCGCTGTGTACCGAATTGCCGTGCTGATAAATAGTGAAGCGCAAGAAGCTTTTTTTACAGAGCAGATCTCGCAGTTCTGCGCCGAATGTGAACGGTTTCCCGTAATTGAAACATTCCGCGATCAGGAACAGTTTTTTGAAACCACACGGAAAACGCCGCCGACCAATGCGGTGATCGCCCTGCCGGGTGTCGACGGATTGAATGCGGTGGAACATCTGCGTGCGCTTTACCGCAATACGCGCATTATCTGGTGCAGCGATCTGGATTTTTCGCTTCATGCTTTCCGACTGCGTGCAGATTATTTTCTGCTGGAGCCGGTAACAAAAGCAGCTTTCCAACAGGGGCTTTACGTCTGGCTGAACGAGAAAAATTCGGTTGCGCAGCTCCGGCCCAACTACGCCGAAACCAACAAGGAGGACTATTCATGAAAAAGAGAAGCATCATCCGTTCTGCGTTATGCCTTGTGCTGGCAGCAGTATTGTGTCTGTCAATGGCCGCCTGTGGTAGAACACAGACACCCGCAGACGAAGGTACAACTTCAGAATCTTCTGCGCCGTTATCCAGCGCGCTGCCCGTGAAGGCTTTGCAGCCCAAACAGGTGGAGGAAAACCCCTACATGGCAAAGAGCGACGCGAATATTCACCACGACGGGTACAACGACTCAACGGATGAAATTCTGCCGCTGGGCATCTATCCAGAGATCAATGTCTCCTACGAGACGACGAACGCAAACGCCTCCCCTGCCATCTACTTTGACAGCTACGGTCATGCGGTCGTGCCGCTGCTCGGCGGCATCGCCATCCGCGATCTGAACGCCGAAGAGACGAAGACGCTCGGCTATTTCTCCCCGAAGCAGCACGACGGCGGTGGTTACGTCATCCAGAGTTCCTACACGTTCCTTGACTCCGAAAACCGTATCGTCTGCCCGACCAGCAATAACCATGTGCTGATGCTGCGTGCGACGGAGGAAGACGGCAGCGTCATTCCGGAATTTGAAAAGGTTCTGGACATCGACATCAAGGCTGCAGCTGAGGCTGCGCTCGGCAAGGAGTTGACGCAGAATCTTCTGTCTGTGGTCTTTGACTACGACGGAAACCTTTGGTTTGCAACGGGCGGC